>Ga0315545_1000618_pt1 | contig 37247 bp, 32 predicted proteins | sample SalMarSW160210MG_FD_203096 | JGI IMG/M metagenome (GOLD analysis project Ga0315545, IMG submission 203096) | Salt marsh sediment microbial communities from the Plum Island Ecosystem LTER, Massachusetts, United States - Salt Marsh Sediment SW1602-10 ...
TTACGGACCCGGCATACGTCTTGATGACGGAAGAGTTTATGCAGATTTTGTTTCCGATATAGTAAATAATCGAAATATTATTATGAAAAGCGATGGTAGCGCAATTAGACCTTTCTGTTATATTGCTGATGCAACCATTGGTTTTTTTACTGTTTTATTAAAAGGAAAAAATGGCCAGGCCTATAATGTTGCCAACAATCAAGAAGAAATTAGTATCTTAGGCCTTGCTAATTTATTAGTAGGATTATTCCCAGAAAAAAAATTAAAAGTGGAAAAAAAAGAAGTTATCGAAGAAGGTTATATAAGAAGTAAAATTGTCCGATATTCCCCGGATATTTCTAAGATTACTAAACTTGGATGGAGACCAAAATATTCTTTGAAACAAGGATTTATTAGAACAATAAAGAGTTTTTTAAATGAGTAAATTAAAACAATTAGAAAATAAATTTAAAAAATAATCTATCGAAAAAGGGTTAAAGAGCTTAATTTAGAATGGAAAAAGAAATTAGGAGAGAAATATTAAATAGAGTAAAAGAGCTATATAAATTAAGAAAAAGAGGGGAGAAATTCATTCCCGGCAAAACAAAAATTAATTACGCCGGCAGAATTTACGATGAGAAAGAAATGATGAATTTAGTTGATTCCTCTTTAGATTTCTGGCTGACTGCTGGCAGATATGCTAAGCAGTTTGAAAAAGAATTCGCCAAGTTTTTAGGTATAAAATACTGTCTTTTAACTAACTCTGGTTCCTCGGCCAATCTTTTGGCTGTTTCTGCTTTAACTTCGCCAGAACTTGGCAAGAAAAGCTTAAAATTAGGAGACGAAGTTATAACTGTTGCCTCTGGTTTTCCTACTACTTTAAATCCTATTTTACAGAATAATCTAATTCCTGTTTTTATTGATATTGATTTAGGAACCTATAATATCCAAACCGAAAAAATTGAAAAAGCAATTTCTAAGAAAACTAAGGCAATTTTTATTGCTCATACCTTGGGCAATCCAGCGAATCTTGATAAAATTTTAAAGATTGTTAAAAAATATAACCTCTGGTTTATTGAAGACAACTGTGATGCCTTGGGTTCCAAATACAAAGGGAAATATACCGGTACTTTTGCTGATATTTCTACCTGTAGTTTTTTTCCTGCTCACCATATCACTATGGGAGAGGGAGGAGCAGTTTTGACTAATAACCCATTATTAAAAAAAATTATTGTTTCTTTCCGTGACTGGGGGAGGGATTGCTGGTGCGAACCAGGCCAGGACAATACTTGTAAAAAAAGATTTTCCTGGAAATTAGGAAAACTACCTTTTGGTTATGACCACAAATATATCTATTCTCACATAGGTTATAATTTAAAAATTACTGATATGCAGGCAGCGATAGGGACGGCTCAACTAAAAAAATTACCATTGTTTATCAAAGAAAGAAAGAGAAATTTTGCTCTTTTGTATAAGTTTTTCAGCGAATATGAACAGTATTTTATTTTTCCTCAAGCGGAAGATAATTCTCAACCTTGTTGGTTTGGATTTCCTATTTTAGTAAAAGCAACAGCTCCTTTTTCCAGAAATGATATTGTAAATTATTTAGAAAAAAATAAAATCGTTACCAGAATGCTTTTTGGGGGAAATTTAATAAAACAGCCGGCTTATGAAGATATGAAATATCGTGTTTGGGGGACTCTGAAAAATACTGACTTGATAATGAATAATCTTTTCTGGCTAGGTGTTTATCCCGGAATTACCAAAGAGAAATTGAATTATATGATTGTTACTCTTAATAGATTTTTTAAAAATTATGAGAAATAAAATTTTACTAAGTATTGCTATTCTAACTTGGAATAGGGCTCCCTATTTAAAAAACCTTCTAAATAATATTTTGCCTCAAGCAAGAGAATTAAAAGAAAAGGTTGAAATATGTATTTCTAATAATAACTCAACAGATAATACTCGTGAAGTTGTAATGAAGTTTAAAGAAAAATATCCAGATTTGATAAAGTATAATGAGAATAAAGAAAACTTAGGGGTTGATAGAAATATAATCAGGGCTCTAGAAATGTCTAACGGAGATTTTGTTTGGACCTTTGGAGATGATGATAATATTGTAGAGAATGGTTTAAGTGAAGTTATTAACTTTCTTGAAAGAATCACTGAAGAAAATACAGGGCTGATTGTTGTAAAAAGAGAATCATATTTGATTGATAATCAAACTGGGAAGAAAATAATCTATGCGAGTACTTTAGACAAGAACCAGCCGGAGACATTTAAAATAGATAAAAAGGATATTATTGGATTATCTTTTCCAGATATTACGTTTATATCAGCATTGATTTTTAATAATAAGCTACTTAAAAAGATATTCAGAGAAGATAGAGCCATAATAGAAAAGGGAATTGGAACTCTGTATATTCAAACACTCTTATATAGTTTAATGTTTTTAAAATATCCTTATATCAAGGGAATTGCATTTAATAAAATAATAGTTTCTCAAGAGTTAAGTTGTTATAAACCTTTTATTGAAGATGAATTTAAAGGTTATATAAGGTTTAAGAAATTGTGTCGCTTGCTGTTGTCTCATAAGTATATGAATGATTATTATGTGCTTTGGAGCCAGAGGCTATCGTTCATTAAAGGGATGATGATATGGAGAGCTTTTGAATCTTTTAATTACTTTTCTTATTCTGGCTGTCTGAGATTATTTTTTCGTTATGCAACATTTATAGATGCCCTGTCGTTTTCTTTGGTTTTTTCAATTCTTTTCCTAATCCCTTCAGTAGTTTTAAGGTTTATGTATAAAGTTTTATTAATGATTAGGCATGGTAAAAAGTGGGGAGCTCGGTGGCAGCTTATAACTTATATGAACACTCGGCTATTTAAGGGCACCGAGATGCGAGATAATGAGTACTGGCAAAATTATGAACCCCATTAGAGATTACAAAAACAAAAATAAACCCCGAGGAGAAAAGATCTCTAACGGGGCGAATAATAAAATTTTACTGAGTATTGCTATTCTAGCTTGGAATAGAGCTCCCTATTTAAAAAACCTTCTAAATAATATTTTGCCTCAAGCAAGAGAATTAAAAGAAAAGGTTGAAATATGTATTTCTAATAATAACTCAACAGATAATACTCGTGAAGTTGTAATGAAGTTTAAAGAAAAATATCCAGATTTGATAAAGTATAATGAGAATAAAGAAAACTTAGGTTTTGACAAAAACTTCCTTAAAGCAACAGAAATGTCTAATGGAGATTTTGTCTGGACCTTTGGACACGATGATAATATTGTAGAGAATGGTTTAAGTGAAGTTGTTAAGTTTCTTAAAAGAATTCCTGAAGATAACATAGGACTGATTGTTGTAAAAAGAGAATCATATTTGATTGATAAACAAACTGGGAAGAAAATAATCTATGAGAATACTTTAGACAAGAATCAGCCGGAGACATTTAAAATAGATAAAAAGGATATTATTGGATTATCTTTTCCAGATATTGTGTTTATATCAGCATTGATTTTTAATAATAAGCTACTTAAAAAAATATTCAGAGAAGATAGAGCCATAATAGAAAAAGGAATTGGAACTGAGTATATACAAATACTGCTATACAGTTTAATGTTTTCAAAATATCCTTATATCAAGGGAATTGCATTTAATAAAATAATAGTTTCTCAAGAGTTAACTCGTTGTAAATATTCTATTGAGGATAGATTTAAATTACATTATCTATCTCGAAAAAAAATAAACAGCTTACTATTATCTAGTGGATACGTTGACCTTAATATTGATAGAATGTTGACCAAATGGGACAGAAAGAAAAGGAGAGGATTTATTTTTGATATGGTATCAATGAGGGCATTTCAATCTTTTGATTATTCTTCTTATTCTGGTTGTCTAAAAAAGTTTTTTTCCCAAACAACACTTTGGGATGCTTTAATATTTTCTTTCTTTTTTTTAACTTTTTCTATAACCCCAGCCTTCTTTTTTAAAAATGCTTTAAAGATTTATTTTAAAATTAAGTACGGTAAAAATTGGAAAAGCCCCTGGCTTCTTTTCAAGGTTGTATCTTCCGAGACGGCTCAAGACGTAAGAAGGTCAGTCGGGCCAATAGAAAAAGATTAAGATAAATATTTTCTTATTTTATTAAAATCAGACAAATTTTAAAAAATAACAAATGAAAAAAAATAAAGGCGAAAAGGAACTTTTTGAAGAAATGTCTAAAGCAGAAGACACCTTTGATTTATTTAGTCTTTCTTATAATGGGATTCCTGTTTGGTTTTATGTTCGAGAAAGAGTAAGTTATATACTTGGGGGGCAGAAATTTCTCCTTGGGAAGACAGGTAAAATTAATGTATTAAATTTGATTAAACGTATTTTTGTTTTTTTATTTAATTTAGGGAAATTATTTGATAATGAGGTTATTATTATTGCTAATGAAAGACACCTTCAATGGGATGGAGAAAAACAGAGATATTATCATCCTTATGTAGAGTCAATACTTGCAATGCATCATTTCAAAAAAGTTTTAGTTCTTGAATTTCCTATTTTTATGACCCAAAAGTATAAAAAGGTTGAATACGACAGATACTTACTTCTGGACCTATTTCTTTCTATTAAACATGTTCTCTCTCCTTTATTTTGCCTTTTTTATAGAAAACGAGCTAAGCAGGAATATTATCATAAACTTTGTTCAGCTGATATCTGGTCTGGCAGAGAGATTAAGGAAATTTTGAAAATATGTTGCCAGGGAATATACAGTATATTATCTTATGGTATTTTTTTAAGGATTCTTAAATTTTTAAACCCCAAGGTTAAACTTATTTACAGTTGTATGGGTGGGTGTGATAAATTTTTAGAAGTAGTGGAAATTCAGCACGGTATGATCTATGATTGGCATTTTGAGTATATCTGTCCCCAAACTTCTTCAGTCCAGAATTATTTGAAAAGAAAAAAAACAATGGTTTTTTCAGAAAGAATAAAAGAATTATTTGTTGATAACGGCTATTTTCCAGAGAACGTTACAGTAATACCTAATCCCAAAATTCATTTTCATTTTTTAAGAAACTTCAAAAAAGATTTTCCTCTTAGGCAAAATCTTGCTCTCAATAGGATTTTAATAATAGGAACAGCAGATTATCCCCAGGAGCAAATAATGAAGAACTTGTTATTTGACATAGAGAGAAAAAAGAAAAAATTAGAAAATTGGGAAATTTCGCTCTTACTTCATCCTGCAGAAAAAAATATATATAAGGATTTAAATTTGACAAAAACTAAGATTATTGAAAATAAAGAAATTTCTGTTTTTAAATTGCTTTCTGATGCTCTTTGTGTAATAGCAATATGGTCTACTGTCCTTGGGGAAGCAAAATATTTTGGCTGTTTTAACCTTATACTTTCAAATAATGCGCCAAGTCATGAATATCTGATTGATTGGTTGTGTGGTGATTATCCTTACAAAGTTATAGTTTCTCCCGATAAAGCTGTTGATTGGTTCAAAGAAAACGAGGAAAAAATTATTAATCAAAGACAAGAAAAAAAGAAAATTATGGAAGATTCCTACAATTATTTTCTTAATTTTTCCAGTCCAAATTATGAGAAGAAAAATTAACGAGTTGATTTCTTTAAATGCGATTAGTTTTTTTAGATATCTGCCTTCTATTATTTTCAAGATAAAGAATTGGCCCTCTTTTATATTAAACTACGTTGGTTTAAACATCAGACCCCTTACATATGTGTTAAGAAACGGCACTAAAATTAAAACTAAAGATAGTATTAGTGCCACAACTATAGCCGTAGTTTTTATTAAAAAAGATTATGGGGACATTAATGATAATTCTCTGGTAATTGATATAGGAGCCAATATAGGTGTTTATTCTATTTTTGCCGTTCAATCAAAAAATACAATTGTTTACGCATATGAACCGATGTTTGACAATTTTAGCTTATTGAGAGAGAATATTAGGTTTAATAAATTAGGGAAGAATATCTTTCCTTTTAATTTAGCAGTAGGAGCTCGGAAAGAAAAAAGAAGATTATATTTAGGTGGTTCTCCTTTTCATTCATTTTATCCAATAAATAAATCGCCTTTTAATCCTTTGTATAGAGATTATCTTGAAGAGAAGAACCAAAAATACATTGAAGTAAATTGTATATCTCTTGAAGATGTTTTTGAGGAAAATAAGATAAACCAGTGTGATATCTTAAAACTGGATTGTGAAGGAGCAGAATTTGAGATTTTATATAATCTTCCCGATGAATATTTTAAAAAAATTAAAAAAATCCGCTTAGAATATCATAACCATTTAGTAGATAGAAAAAATAACAGTAGCTATTTAATAAAATTTTTAGAACAAAAAGGATTTAAAGTGAAAAGATTTTTAAAAGGGTCTGATTATCAAGGAGATTTATGGTTTGAAGCATAAAATATGTATGACAATTGGCTGGATTGAGATTAATAAAAAAAAATATGGAGGAATTGTTTATAATAATAAAGCTAGAGATATTTTATCCAAAGATTTTAGTTTGGAGCCGATAGATTTAGAGGCTAAGTATTTTAAAAAGGTAAGATATCTAAAAATCCCGGAATCTTTATTTTATCTTTTAAGATTAAAAGGAGGAAAGGATTTGTGGATAAGAGGTTTTTTTTCTACTGTTACCTTGTCTTTGAAAAAAACGAAAGGTAAAAATTTAGTTATGGTCCATCATCTTAGTTTTTCCGGCTTTCCTTTAATTTCAAGACCTTTTTTAAATTTGCTTAAGAGATTTTTTTTCTATCCTAACCTCCAAAAAGCAGATGCTGTTGTAACCGTTTCTGAATATTGGAAAAATTATCTTTTGAAAAGAGGGTATAAAAATGTTTATAAAATATATAACAGCTTTGATTTATCCGATTTCAATATTTTAGATAAAGAGGTTTTAGATTTTAAAGAGAAATATAACCTTCAAAATAAACCAATTATTTATTTAGGAAACTGCCAAAAAGCAAAGGGGGTAAAGGAAAGTTTTAAAGTGCTTAAAGATTTAGATGTTTATTTAGTTACTTCCGGAAGAAAACAAATTAAAATTCCAGCTTTAAATTTAAATTTGGGATATAAAGATTATTTAAAATTATTGAAAGCATCTTCAGTAGTAATAACTATGTCTAAATTTAAAGAGGGTTGGTGTAGAACAGCTCACGAGGCGATGTTATTAAAAACACCGGTAATAGGTTCTGGTTTAGGAGGAATGAGAGAATTATTAGAAGGCGGAAAACAGATAGTTTGTAAAGATTTTAGAAACCTGAAAGAAAAAGTAGAATATTTGTTAAGTTATCCCGAGATAAGAGAGAAAATGGGCGAAAATGGTTATAATTTTGCTAAAGAATTTACTTTGGAGAGGTTTGAAGAAGAGTGGTTGAATTTAATTCAAAAAATAATATGATTTTTTTAAAATCTAAAAAATTTTTAGTTAGCATAATTCTATTCATAATTACCATTACTGTTATTGCTTTTTTTGATAAGACCTTAGTAGTTGGAATTATATTTATTGGTTTTTTAACCCTAATTACCTTTTTAGTACTTTTCAAAATTGGAATGAAAAGCAAAGCATTGGTTTTACTTCTTTTAATCGGGCTTTTGATTCATTTTGGAGCAGTTTTATTTATTCATTATGCCCACTTTCAACCCTTTAGTGGCGGACTGGGGGATTATATGGAATATGATTATCAAGCCCAGGAAATAGCCCAGAGAGTTCACCAAGGAAATTTTTCTTTAGAAGGGCTAGATATAGGTCATTATTATCCGGTGATTATAGGGTATATTTATGCTTTTACTTTACCAGAGATGCTTATTGGTCAGTTATTCGCTGTTTGGTTAGCAGCTATTTCTGTTCTTTTGGTTTATTTGATAGTTCTTGAAATCGGCGGTTCAAAAAAACAGGCCTTTTTAATTGGTTTAATTGTTGCTATTTATCCTAGTTATCTTTTTTGGGGAAGTTTACTGCTTAAAGATACCTTAGTTGTTCCTTTGGTTTTAGGGGGGTTACTGTTAACTCTAAAACTAATTAAGAATTTTCTCTGGAGAAATTTTGTAATTTTTTATATTGTTTTAGGGGCTGTAATTCATTTCCGCTTTTATGTTGGCTATGCGGTTTTATTTACTTTTATTCCTTGTTGGCTGCTACTTTCTAAATTAAATTTAAAGAAAAAATTTATCTATGGAGTAATAATGATTTTTCTCTTGGGATTTTTACCCCAATTTTCAGGTTATGGCTATTATGGATTCAAGCCCGTCAAACAATTCCTGAATCCAAAAACCATTACCCATTATCGAGAGGTAGCTTACGTCCCCTTGTCTTCTTCAGTTACTGAAGAAATACCAACTTCAAAGCCATTTTTTCAAAAATTGATTAGAAAAGTGTTTCCTAATCTTGGAAAAACATCAGGCGAATTAGGAACCGGTTCAACAATAGAGTTAAAAACAGAAATTGATAATCCTTTTAATTTTTTAATAAATTACTCAAAATCTTTTATTTATATATTATTAGGGCCTCTACCTTGGCAGATACAACAGTATCGACACTTATTTATGTTATTTGAAACCATTCCCTGGTATTTTTTACTATTTTTTGTAATAAAAGGGGCTTTTATAACCTTAAAACGTAAGCGAGTTGCCTTACCCTTGTTAGTTTTCAGTATAATATCATTAGGAGCTCTTGCTCTTTATATGAATAATTTCGGACTTATCACCAGGATTCGGATGCCAGGTTTTATCGCTCTTTTGTGTTTAATTCCATTAGAATTAAAATACATTAAAATTCCGTTCATCAAGTAGTAATATAGAAGGCTGACGCCTTAATTCAAGAATATATATTTATACAATAGCGAATCAAGGTTCTTGAGCGAAGCGAAAGGTTCTTATATAATTGTGGCACTCGGTCGAAAAAGAAAAGTAAACTTTTCTTTTTCTCCCTCATTTACAATTATGAAAGTTGTTATTAAACCAAGAAAAGGATTAGCTAATTTAGATTTTAAGGAACTATGGTCATATAGGGAGCTTTTTTATTTTTTTGCCTGGCGAGATATTAAAATTCGCTACAAACAAACTTTTTTTGGAATTGCCTGGGCAGTGATGCAGCCCTTTATCGCTATGGTGGTATTTACTGTTGTTTTTGATAGATTAGCTGATATGCCTTCAGATAACATTCCTTATCCTATTTTTGTCTACGCCGGGCTTTTACTTTGGAATGTTTTTTCAACTTCTCTCAATGATTCTAGTCAAAGTTTTATACGCAACGTTAATATTATTACAAAAGTTTATGTGCCCAAAATAATTGTACCAGCCGCTTCTATTATTGTGAGTTTGGTTGATTTTTTATTCGCTGGTTTGATTTTTGGAGGAATTATGCTTTATTATGGTTTTATGCCCCATTTTCAAGGATTACTTTTTTTACCCTTGCTTTTGCTAATAACTATTTTTACCAGCTTGGGTTTAGGTTGGTTTTTTTCTGCTGTTAATGTTAAATATCGTGATATTCGTTATGCTTTGCCCTTTTTTATTCAATTACTAATATTTGTAACGCCGGTTATTTATCCAATAAGTATCGTTCCCCAAAAATATCAATGGCTTTTGGCTTTGAATCCAATGACTGGAGTAATAGAGACCTTTAAAGCAGGTTTTTTGGGCACTACCTTAATAAATTGGCCGACTTTGGGGATTTCAGCTGTTGTTAGTATTGTATTTTTGCTTTTTGGCTTAGTTTATTTTCTTAAAACTGAAAAAGCTTTCGCTGACGTCATTTAATAAACATGGACTATATTATTGATGTTGAAAATTTATCAAAAAAATATCGGATTTTTCGCCAAAAAGAGGGTTTAATTTATTCTGCTCCTAATAATTTTCGTGACGAATTAATTGATACTGTGAAAAAACCATTTCAACGGTTGTCCGGTCAAGAAACAAGCAAAGAAGATGTTTGGGCTTTGAAAAATATAAGTTTTAAAGTTGAACCCGGTGAGATTCTGGGAATCATCGGTCCCAATGGAGCAGGGAAAAGCACTCTTTTGAAAATTTTAACTCGAATTACCCCGCCAACTGAAGGGAAAGCGATTATCAACGGTCGGGTAAGTAGTTTGTTAGAAGTAGGAACTGGTTTTCATTACGAGTTAACCGGTAAGGAAAATATTTATTTAAATGGGGCGGTTTTAGGAATGAAAAAAAAAGAAATTGAGAAAAAATTTGATAAAATTGTAGAATTTGCCGGAGTCAGAAAATTTTTAAATACCCCTATTAAACGTTATTCCAGCGGAATGACTGTAAGATTAGCTTTTTCAGTAGCTGCTCATCTTGAGCCAGATATTTTATTAGTTGATGAAGTTTTATCAGTTGGCGATGCTGCCTTTCAAAAGAAATCTTTTAATAAAATGGAAAAAGTTACTAAACAGGGTGATAGAACTATTCTTTTTGTTAGTCATAATATGGAAGCAATCCAGGGTTTATGTAAAAGGACGATGTTACTGGATAAAGGAAAAATAATTAAAATCGGCCCAACTAAAGAAGTAGTTCGGAAATATTTAGATTCCGGCAAGATTTCTCCAGCTAAAAGAGTTTGGGTAGATGTTCATCAAGCGCCGGGAGATGATGTTATCCGCTTAAAGGCCGTAAGGGTTAAAGATAAGTCAGGCAAGATTTCCGAAAATATTGATATTAGAGAACCGGTTTTTATTGAAATGGAGTATTGGAATTTAAAACCAGGCCCTCAAAGAGTAGCCGGTCTTCATTTTTATAACGAAAAAGGAGTTTCTCTTTTTACGTCTTATGATTTGCATAATTTGGACTGGCGAAAAAAAATTCTAAAGACAGGTCTAGTCAAATCAATTTGCAAGGTTCCTGGTAATCTTTTTGCCGAAGGACGTATTTTTGTAAGCATTGCCGTAAATACCTACCTTTTTGTTTCGCTCGAGCATGTTAGCGTGCCCAATGCTGTTTCATTTAATATATTTGATTCTTTTAGCGGAGACAGCGTCCGGGGAGATTTTAAGGTTCCTTGGACTGGTCTTGTTCGCCCTATGCTTGAATGGGAAAATATTTTTAAAGAAAAAGAAATAAAATAAGAAAAAACTATGGAAAAATATTTAGTTACCGGTGGCGCAGGATTTATAGGAAGCCATTTAGTAGATAAATTAATAGAGCAAGGACATAGAGTGATTGTTATTGATAATTTATCTACCGGCAAAAAGGAAAATCTTAATCCTCGGGCAGATTTTTATAATTTAGATATCTGCGATTTTGATAAAATTAAATCTTTATTTAAAGACATAGATTTTGTTTTTCATTTAGCTGCTATTCCCAGAGTGCCAATTTCAGTTGAAGACCCGCTTGGAACTTCAAAAAATAATATCTTAGGAACTTTAAATGTTTTTAAAGCAGCAAGCGATGATGGGATAAAAAGAGTTTTTTTTACCTCTTCCTCTGCTGTTTATGGAGACCAAAAAGAGTCGCCTCTAAGAGAAAATATGATGCCAGACCCAATTAGTCCTTATGCTTTGCAAAAATTAGTTGGCGAACAATTTGCCAAATTATTTAGTCAACTTTACAAAATTCCAATAATTTCTTTAAGATATTTCAATGTCTATGGACCCCGAAATGACCCTGATAGCGAATATAGTTTAGTGATTGGGAAATTTTTAAAACAAAAAGCTGAAAATAAACCTTTAACAATTTTTGGCGATGGAAAACAGACCAGGGGATTTTGTTATGTGGATGATGTAGTTGAAGCTAACATTAAAGCAATGAAAGGCGAGAAATTAAAAGGAGGGGAAAAGATTAATATCAGCAGCGAAGAATCCTATTCTATAAATTATTTAGCAAGTTTGATTGGTGGCGAGGTTCAGTATTTAGCTCCAAGACCCGGCGATGTTTTGCACACCAAAGCCGATATTACTTTAGCAAAAGACCTTCTCGCTTGGCAACCAAAGATTTCTTTTATAGAGGGGGTTAAAAAAACCAGAGAATGGTTTGAAAATTGCACAAGATAGTTGAAGAGATTAATAACGAGTTAATTTGAAGACCCGGAGAAATTTTCAAAAAGAGAATAATTTATGAAATTAGCTTTGTTTTTTACTAAAGGAGTTTCTCTGAAGCTTTATGAAAAAATTGGGAGCTTAGATAGAGAAATTAAACTCTATCAAGAATTGGCAAAATATTTTGATAAAATATTCTTTTTAACCTATGAAGGAAAAGATGATTTAAAATACCAGAGTTTTCTTCCTGAAAATATAAAGATTTTACCGAACAAGCAAAAGATTCCATCATCAATATATAGTTTTTTACTCCCTTTTTTATATCAAAAAGAATTAAAGGGGGTAGATATTTTGAAAACTAACCAGATGGCTGGTTCTTGGGCAGCGATAATAGCAAAATTTCTTTTCCGGAAAAAATTAATTGTTCGCCAGGGATATCAATTATCAATTTTTGCTCAAAAAAAAGGTATCAAACTATTAATAATTCGATTTTTAGAAAAATTGGCTTATAGAAACGCCGATGTGATTATTGTTACTTCAAAGAGAGATAAGAAATATATAGAAGAAAAATATAATATTTTATCAGAAAAAATAAAATATATCCCAAATTATATAAATACAGAGCTGTTTAAACCCTTAAATATTCCCAAAGAAAATAGAATTTGTTTTGTTGGGAGGTTGGAAGAACAAAAAAATCTTTTTAATTTAATTAAGGCAATTTCAGACTTGGATATAAAATTAGTAATTTTTGGAAACGGTTCTCAAAAAAAAGATTTGGAAAATTTTAGCAAGAGATTAAAAGCAGATGTTGAATTTAAGGAAAATATTCCTAATAAAGATTTACCTAAAGAGTTCAATAAAAGTAAGTTATTTATTTTGCCCTCATTATATGAGGGCTGCCCAAAAGTTTTACTGGAGGCAATGGCTTGCGGATTGCCAGTGGTTGGAGCAAATGTTTATGGTATAAACGAAATAATAAAAGATAAAGAAAATGGCTGTCTATGCGGAACAGACGCTTTTCCAATAAGAAAGGCAGTAATAGAAGTTTTGAATAATAAAGGTCTTCAGAAGAAACTTTCTAAAAACGCCCGAAAAACAATTTTAGAAGATTTTAATTTAGAGAAGATAATGGAGAAAGAAATTGAAATTTATAAAACAATATGAAAGAATTTTCAGGAGATGAACATCTAACCAAAAGAGAGAGAATTAAATATTTGTTTTTTAATTTTATGAGAGGTCTTAGTGGCTATAATACTTTTTTGAAAACAAAATATTGGCGTCCTCAAAGAGTAAAAAAAATGAGGGATTCTCCCGGAAGAGAATATTCAAACGAATTTTTATATGAAAACCTGTCTGAATTACTGCCCACCAAAGAAATTAAAGTACTGGATATTGGTTGTGGCTCGGGATATGTTAGAAAGATTTTTTATAATTTAGGACAGAGTTTATTTTATACCGGAGTAGATATTAAAAAAAACAAAAGATTTGAAGAATTTAGTAAATATGCTTTGGATTCTAATTTTATTCAGTCAAAAATAGAAGAGTTTAACACAGAAAATAAATATAATCTTGTTTTTTCTATTTCAGCCTTAGAACATATAGAAAATGACATTTTAGCTGTTTCAAAAACTTCTCAATTTTTGGAAAAAGGAGGGATTCAGATACATATTGTTCCTACATTTTGGTCATTGTTTTTATATTTATGTCATGGTTATAGGCAATATACTCCAGCTCGTTTGAAAAGATTATTTAGAAAAGAGGAATTTGAAATATATAGATTAGGCGGCTTGTTTTCTTTCTTTTTACACTTATTTTTTATAACAATCCCTGAAGCTCTTTTAAGAAATACCAAACCACGTCAGTTAAGCATATATCCAAAACTTCTCAATATTGCCAACAGATTTGATTGTTTCTTTCCTATTTTTTCTTCAGTATATGTAGTAATAACTAAAAATGAAAATCAAAAGAAAAATTTACAGAATTATAATTAAGCTAATATTGAAATCACATACATTTTTTTATAGATTAAGTGGTATTTTTTCCATAAAAGCTGAAGGGGGACTGCATCCAAAACATCGGTTAATGAACTATCATAAATTTTTTCTGGATAATATTGAACCAAATAATACAATTTTGGATATCGGTTGCGGCAATGGTGCTTTAACTTATGATTTAGCCAAAAAAGTCAAAAAAGTTATTGGAATTGATTTGAATAAAGAAAATATATCTATGGCAAAAGAAAGATATTCTACTCCAAATATCAAATATATGGTTGGTGATGCCACAGAAAACCTTCCAGATAAGAAATTTGACACAATAATTTTATCAAATGTTTTAGAGCATATTGAGAATAGAATAGAATTTTTAAAGAAAATAAAAAACTCAGCTCCTAAAATTTTAATCAGAGTTCCAATGGTTAATAGAGACTGGATAACTTTATACAAAAAAGAACTGGGAGTTGGGTGGCGATCAGATAAGACGCATTATATTGAATATACTTTAGAAAGTTTTAAATATGAATTAAATCAAGCCGGTTTGAATCTAAGCAATTATTTAATTCAGTTTGGCGAAATATGGGCCGTAGTAAAATAAAAATTTTTGTCTTATGAAACTTTATAGAAACCGTAAAGAAAGAGCGGAATGGATGGTACAGCAATTTAATCCTGCTTTTGAAAAGGCCAATAGTGTTTTAGATGCCGGTTGTGATAGAAAACACCTAAAAAGATGTCTTTCAGATAGAATAAATTATGTTGGTATTGATATTTCTGGCACTCCAGATATTTATTTCGATTTAGATAAAAAAGAGAAATTGCCATTCGGGGATAATAGTTTTGATTTAGTAGTGTGTATAGACGTGTTAGAACATTTAGAAAATATTCACTTTATATTTGATGAGTTAGTTCGTGTTTCCAATAAATATGTTCTTTTAACTTTACCAAATCCTTTATCTGGTGTTTTCTCTTACTTTTTGGGAAAAAAGTATTCTGGAAATTTTGAGAAACAGAAAAAATTTGGGAAGTATATGAAATTTTATGGATTATCTCTGGAAAAACCCAAAGATAGACACCGATGGTTTTTTAGCACAGAGGAAGCAGTAGATTTTATAAAATATCGAATAAAAGACAAGAATTTTAAAATAGAGAAAATACTTTATACTATTGACTTTCAGAAAGGATTTAAAAAAACATTAAAAGTAATATTGTGCGGTTTTAACAGAGAGAGGTTACTAAACTTATTTAATGGAACAACCTGGTTTTTAATACGAGAAAAAAGATGTAAAAGTTTATGATAGTAAAAATATTAAAAAATGATCAACAAAGAAATTTCTAATTTAATATTAAGCATACTAAAAAGAAACGCTGTTGTAATAGATATTGGAGGAGGAAGATATCCATGGTTCAGAGCAAATTATATTTTGGACAAAAGAGCATTTAATGAAAAAATAGGAAACACGGCTTTCGCTGGGAATACAGGGGGAAAAGAGTATTTTTCTAAAAAGACATGGATTTCTTGGGATTTCTATAAACTTCCATGGCCTTTTGAGGATAATTTTTTTGATTTTTCTTTATGTATGAATACCTTGGAAGATCTGCGAGATCCGATTGTAATTTGTAAAGAAATCCAACGAATATCGAAATCAGGATACATTTCAACTCCAACTCGTGCAGCCGAAAATAAAGTAGGTATTAGTAAACATCCAAAATCAAATAAATTGTATGGTTATTTCCATCATAGATGGTTCGTTGAAATTATTGATTCAAAGCTTGTATTTAAGATGAAAAACCCCTTACTTTATCAGAACAGACAGTGGCTTATTAATAAAATAGGACAATCCACTTTGAATTATTTTTGGGAAGATAGTTTTGATTGCAAAGAACAATATTTAGCAGGGCATGATGGAACCTTAAGAGATGCCGAGATTTTTTATTATAAACATAAAAAATGGTTAGATCTTATTAAGACAGATCAATTTAACAGATCGTGTCAATACAACCATTGGCCTGAAAGTTGAGGACTGCGACCCAAGTTTTTAGATATGGATAATTATGTTGAAAATAGTGGAAGCAGGATAATTAAGAGTTTTGTTGATAGATTTTTTAAAAATCAAGAGAATTTTTGATTTAAATAATAACGGGGATAAAAATGAAAAGAATAAAGAAAATTTATTTAATATTATTAAAACACAAAAACCACCTAAAATTTCATTTATAAAAAGACCGTGGAGTTTAAACATTAAGGGACAAAAATTATAAAATAGATAGATTAATATTGCTTTTAAATGATTGATATAATAAATCCAAATTGCTTAGGAACGAAATTTGTTCTGATTATAATATTATTGGTAATCAACCTTTGTTTGAAATTAAAAAGCCTTAGAGCTCCGTTAGATTATGATACCTCTAATCACCTGTATTACGCTTTCCTAAAAAACCATAAAGTACCATTTATTAGTTCCTATGGATTTGGGGTTAAGTATTTCCTGTCTAGACTATACACAGTTGGGAAAGATTGGATAAAAAATAATCCCCATCGCTTTCGAATATTTAATATATTCTCATCATCTCTACTCATTATCTTTTGGGTATTATTGGATCCGTTTATCAGCAATGCTGAAATTCCTTTTTACTTTCTTGGAGTACTGCTTATAAACTCTCTGTGGATTAATTACATGACTTCAGCTTCAGAATTTCATAGTGTTGCTTTGATAATGGTAATGTTTTTACTTCCCGAAGTTGTATCTTTGCCAATGGCTTGGATTTTACAACTTGTTTTATTAGCTTTTTTAATTGGCGGATTCAAGATAATAAACATCACCTATTTGTTACCAGTGTTAGCTTTCTATAGTGAACAAATTCTGGATTATAAGTGGTGGTTCGGGTTTGGCTTGCTTTTCTTTGGACTTTATGTCTTTAGAGGATTTAAAAGTACTTTTTTATCAACAAAACAATATATAAGCACAAGGAGATGGTTAAATCTGAAAAGCGCAACATTCGTATTACGCAATCCCCATTTTTGCTTATTGTTGGTTCTATTGGGTATTGGAAACATTTTTTATGTATCTTGGCAATGGGCTCTACTTCAACTTGTAATATGGGGTATTTTATTAGTTCAACGTTACTACACTGGATATTTTTTCTATCCCTCTGTGGTTTTGGGATTATTTATTGCTTTTCAAACTCAATGGCTGGATTCAATACCGATTCATTTGAGTTTATTATTGGTTTTAGCAGTTTTTGTTGGACATACCTTTTGGGATATTTTAATCCGTTCACCACGCGAGATTATTATCCGTTTTCGCAAACTTTGTATAGAGAATTGGCGAACATATCTAGATAAAAGAGACCTGCAGGTTCAATGGTTGAAAAAACACTTGGAAAAGGGGAAATATGTTTATTTATGGGGTAGCGAAGTTTCTTTGTTATTGTTGGCAAAGCTGTTACATTCACCAAATACTTATTATTCTCATAACCATCTGATTTATTGGAGCAATATAGAAGATAAACAGAATTATGCAGTTAATTATCTTTTAAAAGAAAAACCAAAATATGTGATTGAGTATGCAATTATAGAAAACATAAAATTTCCTAAAGATAAGCTTAAAGGTATATATACTCAAATAGGGTCTGTGGAAAACATGAATGTCTATGAGCGAAAAAATTAATAAAATTAAGTCAGGGGAAAGGAAAATTATGAGTTAGATGATTCAGATTTTAAAAAGAGTGATGAAAAAAAATATTTATTTCAAGAATGCATATTTATACCTTAACAAATCAAGGTTCTTGAGGAGCGTAGTGGCGAAAGGTATATTATTTCTTAAAAAAGCATTATTTTTTATTAAAACGAAACAGTTGAAGAATAAAGTGCTGCGTCAAAAAATGGATAAAACTTTGAAAGAAGTATGTTTATCGATTCTGGATAAAGATTTTGAAAGAGCGATAGCTATTTTTTCTATTAAATGCTTATCACAAGATATTAGTCGTTCAGAACAACAGTTCCTTAATTTTTTCTTTAATCATCCTAAGACACTTCAGATTCTTCGTGGATCTAAGACAAGGTATTATGAATTTTTTTTGGGTATGGTGGATCCGGCAAAACGGACTAATCTTTCAAGACAGTTATATGATGATAAAGAGAATAATATCCAATATATTCGCGAAACAATAGCTCTTTCAAATATTAGTGAATTAGCAAAAAAAGGTCTTTTTCGAGATCGGCTATATGAATGGACATTAATTTTTAAAAGAAAAATACCTTATTTACCCAAAACACTACTACAAGAAAAGTTAGAGGAGCAGGGTGTAAATAATGATACAAAACTATTTAAGACTCTAATCAAATTATCACCTTTATATTTTTTTAGGACGATGGAATGTCCGGATTTATGGATGTTACAACTTGTGTTGGAAGTAATCCAATTTTTGGAGAAAAAAAACACTCCTCTGAAAATCCCTGAATATGGGTGTGGTAGTGCAGATCCCAGTATTTTGCTTTTAAAAAGAGGACATAAACCAACTATATGTGATATTGAGGGAGGAAATTTATCAGCTGCTCAAAAACGATTCGAATTGCGTTTGTTGGAAGTAAGAAGTATAGGTGCTAATCAAAAATGTCCGGTCCCCTTCATTAATGAAAAATTTGACCTTATAATTGCAACGGAGGTTTTGGAACATATTCGTAATCCATTAAAATTGTTAGAACTTATTTATGAATTACTAGATAAGGACGGGATAGTCATATTTGGAAGTTTTCCATTCAATAAAACAAATGCTCGGGGAGATCATTTGGAAGAAGCCGTCTCAAAAAGATCTCAGCTTCTTTCTTGGATTGATACCCATTTTACTCGTATTTTTGATAAAAGTGTCAGGAATGTATTTAAAAAATAATTTTATAATGAATAATACTTCTAAAAAATACATATTAATTACAGGTGGAGCAGGATTTATTGGCTCTTATATTTGTAAAGAATTATTAAAGCAAGGTAAATATGTCCCCCTTGTTGTTGATATCTTTGTTCAATATGTTGATCCGCTCAGTGATAATCATGCTAAAAGTAGGTGTGCGCGTTTTAGCGATATAAAAGATAAAATAGTAATCAAAAGGGCGAATTGTGCAAACTATGCAGTTATGTATGATATTATTGAGGAGTACAAACCGGAATATATAATACATTTAGCAGCTTTGCCGCTTGCTAAAATAAAAGATACTTCTGTTAAAGATTTTAAAGAAGGAACAATTGATGCAACTGCAAACATTCTAAATATAATATTTAACTTAAAGCAAAAGGAGTATAACTTCTTGAAGAAATTTGTATATACTTCTTCAAGTATGGTTTACGGTAACTTTTTAGAAGATCCTGTGAAAGAAACTCATCCAACAGAACCAATGAATGTTTATGGAACAATGAAATTAGCCGGTGAAATGGTCACAAAAGGTTTATGTAATACTTATGGCATTAAATATGTAATAGTTAGGCCATCTGCGGTTTATGGACCGACTGATGTAAATAGAAGAGTCAGCCAAATTTTTGTTGAAAATGCATTTCATGGAAAGAAATTGGTTGTGAAAGGAAGTGATGAAAAATTAGATTTCAGTTATATCAAAGATGTTGCAAAAGGTTTTGTGCAAGCTACGTTATCTGATTGTACAAACGATACATTCAATCTTACTGGAGGGGACCCAAGATCATTATTAGAGTTTGCCCAGAAGATTAAAGAACATTTTCCTAGTACTGAAATAGAAGTTTCAGAACGCGACAAAGAAATACCGAAAAGAGGTGGTCTGGATATAACTAAGGCAAAGAAAGCATTCAACTACTCTCCTAAATATAACATTGAAAAAGGTATCCAAGAGTATATAGGGTATTTACGTAGAAATAATCAATAAATAATTAAGATAATAAAAAATGAAAATACCATTATGCAAAATCTATACTGATAATAATGAGATAAGAGCTATAAAGGAAGTTCTCAAATCTGGGTGGCTAGCTCATGGTCCTAAAAACAAGGAATTTGAGAAAATGTTTGCAGAATATATAGGCGTAAAACATGCCATTACAATGAATTCTTGTACTTCAGCTCTCCAGCTGGCTATAGAAGCCCAAAACATTACTGGCGAAATAATTGTACCAAGCTTTACATTTGTTGCTTCAGTAAATGCAATTGTGGTAGCAGGAGCTAGGCCAGTTTTCGTAGATATAAAGAATGATACTTGTAATATCGATGCTTCTAAAATCGAAAAATCTATTTCTAATAATACTCAAGCCGTAATGGTCGTTCACTATGGTGGCCAAAGTTGCGATATGGACCCCGTTTTAAATATTGCCAGAAAACACAAACTTATCGTCATAGAGGATTCTGCCGAGACTATTGGTGGAGAATATAAAGGGAAAAAGACGGGTTCTTTTGCTACGGGCTGCTTTTCATTTTTTCCGACTAAAAATATTACCACCGGCGAAGGAGGAATACTGACTACAAATGATGATAAATTAGCGGAAAAGGTAAGCGCTCTAATGAGCCATGGCATCTTAAGTACTACCCTCAAACGAGAAAAACAAAAAAAAACGTGGCTTAGAGCTGCTACTTATGCTGGCTACAATTATCGAATGAGCGATATCTTAGCAGCTATAGGAGTTGAACAACTAAAGCGTATAGACCGATTGAACAATCGGCGACGAAAACACGCTGCCTATCTAACGAAAAAACTTGGAGAAATCCCCGAAATCCAAACTCCTGTTGAAAAAAAATTCAATAAACATGTTTACCAAATATATACAGTAAAAGTTGGAGAGAATATTAATAGGGACCAACTCGTAATACGTTTAAGAAAGGCAGGGATAGGTGCCTCGGTTCATTTTGACCCTCCCGTCCATCTCCAACCATTTTATAAAAAGGCGGGATATACTGGCGAAAAACTACCCATTACGGAAAAGATGGCGAAAACTATAATTAGTCTGCCAATGTATCCACAACTTAAAATAAGAGAATTGGATTATATTGCAGATCGAGTTCAAAGAATAATTAAAGAATTAAAAAAATAAATTATGAAAATTCTCTACATGGGAAATAAAAATCGAGGTCTTATCTGCTTAGAGGCACTCCTTAAGGAAGGTGAAGACATATGTGGGGTAGTAATTTCCCCGTTTCCCAAAATTAAAGCTGGAGGCAAAAAAACTAAACCCGAGTACGAGGCATTAAAGCAATTCGCTATCAAGAAAAAAATATCGGTCTTTCAACCCTTAAAAATTAATGCTCCCTTACTTGTTCGAAAAATAAAAAAAATGAGTCCGGATTTAATCGTTATGGCCGGATATAATCAAATTCTGAAGAAAGAAATTATTAAAATTCCCAAAAAGGGAGTTATTAATCTCCATGGAGGTAAACTTCCTCAATACCGAGGGTCATCTACCTTGAACTGGATGATTATTAACGGAGAAACTGAAGGCGGAGTAGCTATTATATCTATTGACAGAGGAGTTGATACTGGCGATATCATTGCAGAAGAAAACTTTGAGATTAAACCTGATGATACTATTCAAGATGTGGTTGATAAAACTGACAAGATTTTCCCGTCTCTGCTTATAAAAATTATAAGGGAGATTAAGAATGGAGTTGTGAAAAGAAAACCGCAATCCCTCGAAGAAGGCGTTTATTATCATACTCGCCATCCAAGAGATGGTAAAATCAATTGGGAACGGCTGTCGGCAAAAGAAATATATAATCTAATCAGAGCGCTTACCCATCCCTACCCAGGTGCTTTTACCTATTTTAATAATAAAAAACTGTTTATATGGAAGGCGTCGCTATTAAAAGAAAATATACGCGGTATTCCAGGACGCGTTTGTCTACGTCGCCCTCCGGGGGTAATTGTAATATCTGCTGATAAAGGTTTATTAATTACAAAGGTTCAAACCGAGAACAAAACCGAATGCGATGCAAATGATTTTTTCAAACGTCTTCCCGTTGATTTAATTTAAAAAGATATAATTATGGTTTATCTATCAATAGTTATCCCTTGTCGTAATGAAGAGACATCGTTACCCATTTTATGCAAGGAACTAGAAAAAGTTCTAATTAAAAACCTAAAAGGCAATTGGGAAATTATTCTTATTGATGATGCAAGTACTGATGATACTTATAAAATCATGAAACAATATGAAAAGAATAAATTATTTAGAATTATCCACTTTGATAAAAGAAAGGGTCAGACAGGTGCTTTTAGGGCTGCTTTTGATGTTGCCAAAGGAGAATATATTATAAGAATGGATGGAGATTTGCAGGATGATCCAAAAGATATACCAAAATTCCTTAAAAAACTCAAACAAGGGTTTGAGGTAGTTGTTGGTTTGAGAGAATGTCGTAAGCATTCAAGGATACTAAGGTTGGCTTCAGGGATTTTTGATTTGGCAGCTATTCTATTATTAAACTCGCCTCTTCATTCCAATTCAGGTAGTTTTGTGGCTTTTAAAGCAGAATTTGTTAAAGATATACCGTTCAGAAAAAATGGCCATAGATATTTGCCACTTATTGCAATGAGACGAGGAGCAAAAAATATCGGTGAGATTTTTGTAACTCACAACGAAAGGGTAGGAGGTAAATCTAAATATCCAAAATTCAAAAAAATAATCTTGGGTGTGCCAGAGGTATTATTTTTTTTGATAAGATATAAGTTAGGATCTTATGACATAAAGAATAAATAATAGGATTTAATAATGAAAATAGTATTTAATAATAATAGAAGTATGGATATAGGCTCTACACGTATCCATTCATATAACATTTTTCATTGGTTCTCCGAGCTGGGCTACAATGTCGCTTTGAACGACTGGAGTAATTATTTGAAATATGACGTTGTGATATTTGGGAAAAATGTAGGATTAGAACGAATTCGAGAAGCTAAAGCACAGAATCCAAAATTACTTTGTGGATCTACTAACCCTAGTGACTATTCTAGTGAAAAAAGAAAAATTCTTGTAGAAGCTAATTTTTTTATAGTTGGTTCCCTTTTAGAAAGAGATTATTATTTAGAATATAACAATAATTTGTTTGTTTTTCCTCTAATTGAACGAATTTTTAATAAAATCAAAAAACATGAAGATCATAAACCAATAATTATTGGCTACCATGGGAATTTAGTTCATTTAAATAACTTTTCTACTTCTTTGAAATCTGCTTTGGAGAATTTATATAGCGAAATGCCGATTAAATTAATTGCAATATATAATAAAAAGAAACTCGGTTCATGGAATAAAAGTAGACCCAATATTGAAATTGGAGAAGTTCAATGGGAACTTGAGACAATTCAAGAAAAACTATTGCAATGCGATATTGGAGTTGTTCCAGGTCTTGTTCCAATAGACAAATATTCAAAAAAATTCATATTCAATATACTAAAATTGACTCAGAGAGGAATAAGTTCCTATGGAAAAGATTATTTAATTAGATTTAAAAATACTACTAATGCAGGACGGGCATTTGTTTTTCATCAGTTGGGCATTCCAGTTGTTTCAGATTTTTTACCTACTAGTTTCCATATTTTGGCGGATCCTAAGTGTGGTTACCTCGCTCATTCAACGGAAGGGTGGTTGTTTGCCTTAAGGAATTTATGTAAATCCGTTGACCATCGCCAAAAAATAGCTCAGAATGCATTAGAAGAATTTAATCGCCTTTATGATCCTTTAGAGTGGAGCAAACGGTTATATCGGGATATCGAAAATCTGTGGCATCGGTTTCAGGTTTAGAAAAGGTTAAAATCAAAACAAATTATGGAAAATAACAAGTTTAAAATATCTGTGATAATGTCGGTTTTTAATGGGGAAAGATATCTTCAAGAATCGGTTGAAAGTATTTTGAATCAAACTTATAGGGATTTTGAGTTTATTATTATTGATGACGGCTCTGCTGATAGAACGCCGGAGATTTTAAAGGATTGGGCGAAAAAAGACCTTCGGATTAAGATAATTACTAATGAGAAAAATATTGGTTTGACCAAATCCCTTAATAAGGCCATAAAAATAGCTCAGGGCGAATATATTGCTCGCCAGGATGCCGATGATATTTCTTTGCCTCAAAGATTAGAAAAACAGATTGAGTTTTTAGAAAATCATCCAGAAATTAAAATTTTAGGAACTTTTGGTTATTCAATAACTCAAAAGCCAAAAATTTTAGGAAAAGAAATTGTACCTGTTTCTTCCCAAGCAATAAAAAAAACTCTTATCAAAAGAAATCCTTTCATTCATACTTCAGTAATGATAAAAAGAGAAATCATAGATAGGGTTGGAGGATATGATGAGAAGTTCAGGACTGTCCAGGACTATGAATTATGGTTCAGAATTTTAAGAATCGCCGAAGGAGAGAATTTACCTTTATTTTTAGTGAAAAAAAGGTATCGGCCAGAGATGATTTCCCTTAAGAAGAATAAAGACCAGTTAAGATATATGCTTTTTCTTCAAAAAGAAGCTATAAGAAGAGGGGATTATTCAAAGTTTTCTTATATTTATCTTTTGAGAACTTACCTTTCTTTAAAATGCCCTTTGTCTTTTAAAATATTTTTGAAAAAATATTTTTTAAAAAAGAGAAATGTTTTTAAAGATTATAATTAGCATATTGTAAAATAAAGGCCAGCTTAAAGGAAATGGAAAATTTTAAAATAAAAATTTGTTATGTGGCCAATACAGGTATGGCGGTAAGGTTTATATTGTTTAATATATTGAAATTTGTTAAAAACCAGGATTACGATATTTATGTTGTTTGCTCCTCTGGAAAATGGATAAAAGATATTGAGAAGGAAAAAATAAAAGTAAAAACTATAAGATTTAAAAGAAAAATTAGTCCAATTTCTGATTTAATTGCTCTTGTTAGATTGTTTTTTTATTTTAAAAAAGAAAAGTTTAATATTGTCCATACTCATACTCCGAAACCTTGCTTACTTGGTCAATTGGCTGCTAAGATGGCCGGTGTTCCTATAATTGTGAGTACTATTCATGGTTTTTATTTTCAAAAAAGAGATTTCTGGCTGAAAAGAAAATTCTTTATTTTAATAGAAAAAATTGCGGCTAAGTGTTCTGACCTTATTTTTTTCGTAAGTAAAGAAGATATGGAGACAGCAATTGAAGAAAAAATTTGTCCTCCTGATTTAGAGAAATATTTTGGCGGAGGAGTTGACATAAAACGGTTTAATCCCGAGAGGTTTTCTGAAGGATTTATTTTAGCGAAAAAAAAGCAGCTTGGTATTGGTCCCAATAAGAAAATTATTGGAATAGTCGCCAGATTAGTTGAAGAAAAAGGATATTTAGACCTTTTTCGGGCATTTAAAGAAGTTTTAGAGAAATTTCCTGAAACTTTACTTCTAATAGTAGGTCCTTTGGAACCGGAAAAAAAAGACGTAATAAATCCCGAAGTTGTTAAAAACTATGATATAGAAAAAAATGTTATATTCTTATGGCAGAGAACAGATGTTGATAAATTGTATCCCTTAATTGATATATTTATTTTACCGTCTTATAGAGAAGGGCTGGGTGTTTCAATTATTGAGGCCTCAGCTATGAAAAAACCAGTGATAGCTACTGATATTAGGGGTTGTCGCGAAGCGGTAAATGACGGCAAAACAGGTATTTTAGTTCCAATAGGAAATCCAGAAAAATTAGCCGAAGCCATAATTTATTTGTTTAGAAACCCAGAAAAAGCGAAAGAAATGGGTAGGAAAGGAAGAGAAAAAATCAAGAGAGAATTTGACGAAAAAATAATTTTTAGTAGAATAAAAATAGAATATCAGCGGCTCATAAAAGAAAAATTAAGATGAAATTTCGGCTATTTTTATATGAGTGTACTAATACCTATATTTAATCAGGGTATTTTTGTTTTTTTCTAAGAATATGATAAAATAAAAAAACTATATGAAAAGACTTAATTCAAGAATATATAATCATACATTAGCGAATCAAGGTTCTCGAGCGAAGCGAGAGGTTCTTATTTTTGTTATCAGTTTAGTTTTATTTATAGCAATCGGAGTTGAGGCTCAAGCGGTGAGCTTGGGAGATACCCGAAGTTTTAATATTGACCCTTCCTATGATGCAACGGCTCGCGAGCAGATTACCGCTATTGTAAAAAAGATTACTCGCCAGGCTTATTTCTATTGCGATAAGGATTGGTGGAACGATTTAGATTATGAGCAACAAGCTAAAGCTGGGAGAGCATTAGATTTGTTAGGCGGGGAATTTGAAAATAAAATTTATTATACTTTAACTACTAATTTTGGTTTTGAAGAGAAACCGGGGATTGATAAAGATGATCGGATTACTGTTTTAATACATCCAATGAAAGAAGAAGCAGGCGGCTATTTTAACAGCGGTGATGAATATTCAAAATTAGAAAATCCCAACTCAAACGAGAGAGAAATGGTTTATCTTAATGCTGATTATATTACTGATTCTTTAGCAAAAAGTTTTCTGGCTCATGAATTTGTTCATTTAATTACTTTTAACCAGAAAGATAAAATCCGTGATGTTCAGGAAGAAATCTGGTTGAATGAAGCCAGGGCTGAATATGCTCCAACTTTGGTTGGTTATGATGCAGATTATCAGGGAAGTAATTTACAGAGAAGAGTAAGTGTTTTTTTAGAAAATCCCTCTGATTCAATAACTGAGTGGCAGAACGAAAAAGCAGATTACGGCGCTTTAAATCTTTTTATTCAATATTTAGTTGACCATTACGGGATAGAGGTTTTAGACGATTCTTTAAAATCGAAAGAAGTTGGTATTGAAAGTTTAAATAAGGCCTTAAAAAAAAATGGATTTGAAGAGGATTTTTCCCAGATTTTTACTGATTGGACCATTACGGTCTTAGTCAACGATTGCTCATTAGGGGAAAAATATTGTTATAAAAATGAAAACTTAAAAAACCTGACCATTATTCCTTCGCTTAATTTTTTACCAATTAAAGGCAAAAGTACCTTAGGGGTTTCTCGAGTAACTAAAAACTGGGCTGGTAATTGGTTTAAATTTTTTGGAGGCAAGGGAACTTTAAAAATTGAATTTATCGGCAACCCAGAAAACTTATTTAAAGTTCCTTATCTTGTAAAAGATTTATCTGGTAAGTATTCTCTTAATTTCTTCCAGCTTAATGACCTTCAGAGAGGAGAAATTTTAGTTTCCGGGCTTGGGTCGGAGATTAATTCAGTAATTATTATTCCCACAATTCAAACCAAAATATCTGGCTTTTTAAATCCCGAACCGTCTTTTTCATTTTTTTGGTCAGCTTCAATAACTGATGGAAGTGAAGAAGAAAATTTTTCAAAGTACTTGAATAAACCGATTTCTGAAATGTCCAAAGATGAGATTTTAATAAAAATTTCTGAGATTGAAGATTTATCAAATCAGTTAAAAGCTCAACTGAGCTTTTTGAATAATCCAGAAGAGATTTCCTGCCAAAAATTTGATGAAAATCTTTATTATGGATTAAGAGAAGATAATAGAGTTAAATGTTTGCAGGAGTTTTTGAAATCCCAGGAACCAGAAATTTATCCCGAGGGGTTGGTTACTGGCAACTTTCTTTCTTTGACCAAAACCGCTGTTATTCGCTTTCAAGAAAAATATGCCGAAGATGTCCTGGCTCCCTGGGAATTAACCAAAGGAACTGGTTTAGTCGGCTCTACTACCAGAGCTAAAATCAACGAGATTTTAGAGAGATAGAAATCAATTTTTAAACCACTCAATAGTTTTTTTTAATCCTTCTTCCAAAGACACTTTGGGATAAAAATTAAGAAGTTTAATCATCTTTCCAACCTCAGGAAAACGGTGTTTAACATCTATTCTTTTGCTTTTTACTAATTTAGGCCTTAGTTTACTCTGGCAACCAGCTAATTGGATTATATTATTAGCTAAATCAAAAATTGCTAAGGGCCTGCCACTGCCTATATTTATAACTTGGCCGTTGGTTTTTTCTAATTTCATCGCCCGCCAAGAGGCCCCTACATTATCGTCTATAAAAGTGAAATTTCTGGTTTGGCTTCCATCACCGAATACCATAGGAGGTAAACCCGATAAGACCCGCCTGATAAATATGCTAATCACAAAACCATAATCACTACTTTCCTGTTTTGGCCCATAAACATTAAAAAACCTTAAAGAACAACTTTTTAATCTGTATTTTTTGTAATAGGCCTCTAAAAGTTTCTCTCCCATTAATTTTACTGCCGCATAGGGTAACTGGGGATTTATCGCTCCGTCTTCTTTTTCCGGCAGTTCTTTGGGTTCTCCATAAACTTCGGAGCTGGAAGAAAAAATGATCTTTGGCTTGTTATGTTTAAGTGCTAATTCAAGAATGTTTTTAATCCCCTCTATATCATTAAGCACTGCTAAAGGGTTTTCTATGGTTCTTTTTACCCCTACTGTTGCCGCGTAATGAAAGACCCCGTTGAATTTATATTTTTTAAAAACCGGAGCGATATCTTTAATTTTATTTGTGTCTCCCTTAACGAAGGTAAAGTTTGGATTTTTTTTAATTGCGGAAAGATTTTTAAGCTTTCCACTGCTCAGATTGTCAAAACAAACAACTCTCTGACCCATTTTTATCAATTTTTCAGATAAATGAGAACCAATAAATCCTGCTCCACCAGTAACTAAAAATATTTTTTTGTTTTTATTCATATTCATAACAACTAATTTCTTTTAGAAAATCTCTCCGGAGCACTTCTTGATAACCCGTTTGGTTCTATCTTTTAAACGGTAATATAAATGTTTGGCTTTGCTTTCTCAATAAAAAAATTATATCATAAAAGAATATGAAAAACAACTTGCTAACCCAAAGTTTAAATTATTTTTTAAAAGATTCTTGATTTTAGAGAAAAAAGTCAAAAATTAAAAAGATAGACGATGTTAATTTATTTCATTATTTTCATACTCTCATTTATTTTAACTTTAGTTTTTATCCCTATTGTTAAGAAGTTGAGTTTTAAGTACAGTTTTTACGACGACCCTAAAAAGGACTTATTAAAAGTTCACAAAATACCTATTTCTTATTTGGGTGGGGCTGTTATGGTTTTTGTTTTTCTTTTGAGTTTGATATTAACTTGGATTTTTAAAAAAACCGGGTTTTTAGAGCTGGATACTCCAAAACTTATTACTATATTTATTGGGAGCATTGTTTCTTGGTTTTATGGCTTTTGGGACGATACTCGCTGGCAGGAACGGATAAAGATAAGTCAAAAAATGAAAATTTTTTTTCAGATTCCAATAATAGCAACTTTAGTTTTAATTCTTTATACAACCCATATCCAGTGGCAGTTTATCTCTATTCCAATTATTGGAATATTAGTTTCTTTATTTTATTTTATTTTTATTATGAACGCCGTAAACATCCAAGATGGTCTTGATGGACTGACTGGGGGAATAATTTTAATTTCTTCGTTAGGGTTTTTGGTTCTTTCGCTTTTAACTGGTGATACTCTTGCTTTAATTATTTCTTTAATAACTATTGGGAGTATATTTGCCTTTTTATTTTTTAACTGGCATCCTGCTTCAATTTTTATGGGCAATAACGGTAGTTATTTTTTAGGATTTTTAATGACAGTTTTAATTATAATGAACACAAAACCGGGAAGTTTTGTTTGGCTTTTGGGCCCTCTTTTAATTTTAGGGATGCCTCTATTTAATGCAGGATATTTTTTTTCAAAGAATATTGTTTATCATCAACCTTTATTTTCAGCTGATAGACACCATTTTTATGATGAACTTTGTAGAATCTTTGACTCTGTTCCAAAAGGCGTTTTAGTGAATCACCTCATTCATATTATTTTAGTCGCTTCTGGTTTAACTATTTTAATAAAATTTTTATAGGGCAAAGACTTAGGTAAAGGGGGTTGACATATTTCTTTTAATTTGCTAATATGGAAACAGTGAGTGCGGTTCTGCTTTTAGTAGGACTCCATCTGAGTTGGCGAAAGACCTTGTTTTTGACGAGGTTTTTTGCTTTTATATAATGCAACGAGAACCGTTCTCGTCACAGTTTGCTTTACTTTTTTAAATATTCTATAATGCTGATTGGGTCGGGAGGATAGCACTCACTAAAAACTTAGAATTGGAGTAACTCTCCCGGCCCATTAAAATTAGATATTAGATATTAAGGGTTGGGTGTTAGATACGAAACGTTAGAGAAGATATGGAAAAAATAAATTTTCAAAAATTAGAAAAATTATTGCCAAAAGTTAGGGAAAATGTTTTATTAAAAAATTATACGACATTTAAAATTGGGGGACTGGCTCGTTATTTTTTTCTGGCAAAGAATAAAGAAGATATAATTAAAGCAGCTAAGGCAGCAAAGGAGCTTAAACTGCCTTTTTTTATTTTAGGCGGCGGCAGTAATCTTTTAGTTTCTGACAAAGGTTTTAATGGTTTAGTTGTAAAATTCGGTCAGCCACTTTCTTCGTATGTTTCAAAGGGCCTGGAGTGGGCAGTTGGTATTCCCGGGACCGTTCAAGGGGCAGTTTGCGGCAATGCTGGCGCTTTCAAAAAGTCAATGAAAGATGCTATCGAAAGCGTTGAAGTTTTTGACACAGAAACAGAAAAAATTAAAATTTTTAAAAACAAAGATTGCCGATTTTCCTACAGAAATAGTATTTTCAGAAAGAAAAAAAATTTAATTATTCTTTCAGTAAAAATCAAAACGAAAAAGAGTAATACCAAAAAAATAAAGCAATCTTTAAACTATCGTAAGGAAACCCAGCCCTTGGAATTTTTTTTAGCAGGAAGCATATTCAAAAACCTTGAAGGGTTTTCAGCTGGAGAATTGATTGAGAAATGTGGTTTGAAGGGAAAAAGAATTGGAGATGCTCAAATCTCAGAAAAACATGCTAATTTTATTGTTAATTTAGGAAATGCTAAAGCAAAAGATGTCCTTTCCTTAATGAAATTGGCTAAAGAGAAAGTAAAAAATAAATTTGGAATAGTTTTAGAAGAAGAGGTGCAAATAATGAAGTAGAAGCCCGGCGCTCTATCTTTTTTGTATAGGTTTTGCACTTGACTCTGTTGGAAATATTACTTAAAATTTAATAATAGAAAAAATTGTGGAAAATCATTTAGAGTTTTTTTGAACAAATAGAGTGGTTGGCTATTTGTTAAAACCAAGCCTACGAGGCTCGAACCAGAATCAATTTAGCGGAGCCAATTTGAGTTATATTCAAGGCACGAGGAGCGAAGTGTATAAGTGAAACGATACACGAGCGACGAGTAACACAGAAGATGGCTCAAATTGGCCCGCCCAAAGGGAAGCGAAATAATGGGCCAATTTCTTCGTCACTCCTTCTCGAAGTGTTATCTAACACTCCTTCGTCGTCCTTCCTTGAACTTGACCCATTCTTTCGCTTCTAAACTTGATGCTGGTTCGAGTCTCGTAGGCTATAAATAATTTATTCAAATTGTAGAGCATCTACAACTTGACCATAGGCAAATGGTTAAAAAGAAAAAAGCCAAGAAGAAGAAAAAGAAAAAGTAATTATAGAATTTTCTTCTAACAATCCCGCAGTTTCTCAAATTGCGGGGTTGTTTATTTATTTACAAAAATTTGTTATAATTGCAAGTGAGGGAGAAAAAGAAAAATGAGTGAGTGGAAAAAACAAAAATTCATTTTTGTTTTTGAACGAACGAATTTTTGTATTTCGACCGAATGCCGCAATTATATAAGAACCTTTCGCTTCGCTCAAGAACCTTGATTCGCTATTGTATAAATATATAATCTTAAATTAAAGCCTTATCTTTCTATCATAAATAACAATGAAAATTATTATCAAAGCAACCGATATTAAATTGGATAGAGCTCTTAAGGCATATATTCAGGAAAAGATTGGAGGACTGGAGAAATTTGCAGAAATTTTTCAGGGAAAGAAATACTACAATGGTTTTTTCGGCAAAGGGAAACCTCGGGTTGAGGTCTGGGTAGAAGTTGGAAGAACCACTCATCATCATTACAAAGGTTTGGTTTTTCGGGCAGAAGTTCAGATGCGTTTGCCGGGAAAAACTATAAGAGCAGAAGCAGTTGAGGAAGATTTGAAATTAGCTATTGTTGAGACTAAAGACAAACTGCAGCGGGAATTGAAACAGTATAAGGGGAAAATAATGTTCAACACCCGACGTTGAACGCCCGACGTTGAACATTTATAAATACAAAACCCGACGTTTAAAATCCTCAACGTCGGGTTTTAGATTAACGTTGTTAAGTTTTTGCTGGACAAAAACAGGAATTTTAACTACAATTAGAGAATTATGTCAATTTTGAATAAAATTTTTGGTGATGCTAATGAAAAATACTTAAAGCGACTGGGACCCGTGATTGAGAAAATAAATTCTCTTGAGCCAAAATTTGAGAAGTTTTCTAATGAGGAACTAAAAGAAAAAACTGCTGAGTTCAAAAAAAAGTTAAAACAGGGAGAAACTTTAGATGACATACTATCTGAGGCTTTTGCTTTGGTGAGAGAGTCAGCTAAAAGAACTTTAAGACAGCGGCATTTTGATGTTCAATTAATCGGAGGAATAGTTTTACACCAAGGGAAAATTGCTGAAATGAAAACCGGTGAAGGGAAAACCTTAGCCGCCACTCTTCCCTTATATTTAAATGCCCTTGGAGAAAAAGGAGCTCATTTGGTTACCGTAAATGATTATTTGGCCAGAAGAGATACTGTTTGGATGGGACAGATATATCATTTATTAGGCCTGAGTGTTGGTTGCCTAAATCATGCTCAGGCCTTTTTATATGACCCGGAGTACAAAAAACCCGAAGAGGAAGAGGATAAAATTAGGGATGAGTTAGGAAGTTTTAAAATTGTGGAGGACTTTTTAAAACCGGTTTCCCGCAAAGAGGCCTATCTGGCAGAGATTACCTATGGTACCAATAATGAGTTTGGTTTTGATTATTTGAGAAATAATATGGTTTATGATTTGAAAAATGAAGTTCAGAGGGACTTCAATTATGCAATCATTGATGAGGTAGATTCAATTTTAATTGATGAAGCCAGGACCCCTTTAATTATTTCAGCGCCCGAGGAAGAATCAACAGAAAAGTATTATCTGTTCGCTAAATTAGTGGCTAAGTTGAAAGAAAAAGAGGATTATGAGCTTGATGAAAAAATGAAAGCAGCCACCTTTACAGAATCAGGGCAAAATAAGGTTGTTCAACTTTTAGATTCTGACCCTTGGGCTGAAAATGATATTGCTGCTACTCATCAATTAGAAGCTGCTTTAAAAGCTAAAAGTTTATTTAAGAGAGACAAAGATTATGTAGTGAAAAGTGGACAAGTTATTATTGTTGATGAATTTACCGGAAGATTAATGCCTGGGAGAAGGTGGTCTGGAGGAATTCATCAGGCAGTTGAAGCAAAAGAAGTGGTAAAAGTTCAGCGAGAGTCCAGAACTTTAGCTACTATTACCTTCCAAAATTATTTTAGAATGTATAAAAAATTAGCTGGTATGACCGGAACAGCTGCTACCTCGGCTGAGGAATTTGATAAGGTTTATGGTTTGGAAGTAGTAATTGTTCCCACCAATAAGCTGATGATAAGGAGACAATTAGGAGATAGAATTTATAAGACCTTAAAAGGGAAATTTGAGGCATTAGTCAAAGAAATTAAAGAGAAGCACCAAATAGGAGAGCCGGTTTTAGTAGGAACAGTTTCTATTGAAAAAAATGAATATTTGGGGAAATTGCTTGACCGAGAGGGTATCCCTCACCAAATTTTAAATGCTAAAAATCATGAAAAAGAAGGAGAAGTAATTGCCCAGGCCGGAAAAATGGGTGCAGTAACCATAGCTACTAATATGGCTGGTCGGGGGGTTGATATAATTTTAGGAGGAAATCCGCCGGATGAGGATGAACAAAAGAAAGTTATTGAACTTGGCGGGCTCCATGTTATTGGAACTGAATGTCATGAGGCGAGGAGAATTGATAACCAGCTTCGGGGAAGAGCGGGCCGACAGGGTGACCCTGGCTCTTCTCGATTTTTTGTTTCTTTAGAAGATGATTTGATGAGAATTTTCGGCGGCGAAAGAATAAAGTCCTTGATGGAGACATTAAGAATTCCTGAGAACCAGCCGATTGAGGCAAAAATGATTTCAAAAGTCATTGAATCTGCCCAATCAAAAATTGAGGGAATGAATTTTGATTTAAGAAAGCATATTTTAGAATATGATGATGTGATGAATAAACACCGGGAAGTATTTTATAGAAAGAGAAGGGAAATACTAAAGAAAGCTCAAAGCTTAAAACTCAAATCTCAAATCTTGGAAATAATCAAGAGAGCAGGTTACACAGAAGCTGATTATGAGAAAAAAGAAAAAGAAGTAGGCGAGGAAAATATGCGACAGATTGAGAAAATTATCTGTTTAAGGGTCTTAGATACTTTTTGGAAGGAGCATTTGGAGAACATGGAGCGTTTAAGGGATTCTGTTCGGCTTAGAGCTTACGGCCAGCAGGATCCTTTAGTTGAATATAAAAGAGAAGGTCATAAAATGTTTCAACAATTGCTTGAAGTGGTTGAAACTACTATTGCCAATACCATTTTTAAAGCGGAATTGAAACCTAGTCAAAATTTCGTTCACCCGCCACAAATTTCAGAGAAATTTGGGCGGGCAAGGCAAAATTTGGGCGGGCAAGCCCGATTTAAAAAGAATCATAAAAAAATTGGCCGGAACGAGCCCTGTCCCTGCGGTTCTGGCAAAAAGTATAAGAAATGTTGTTGGCCTAAATATGGCTAAATTACCTTTTTACTGAAGGAAAATTGTGTTAGAATAAAAAAATCGCTTTATGAACAAAAAACGAGTTTATCTAATTCTATTTTTTATTGTTATTTTAGCTTTTTTGGCTGCTAATTTAAGTTATCCAAAATATTTCAACCAGGGAGCTGATTTTCTTAATAAAAAAGCCGGTTTAAATATTCCTCATTTTTTGGAGATTCCTTTTAAGTTAGGATTAGATTTACAAGGAGGCATAGATCTTACCTATGAAGCTGATTTATCAGATATTGAAAAAGAAGATTATGGTTCTGCTATGCAGGGATTAAGAGATGTTATTGAAAGAAGGGTTAATCTTTTTGGGGTTGAGGAACCGATAGTTCAAACTCAGGAAGCAGCCGGCCACCATAGATTACTTGTTGAGTTAGCTGGAATAAAGGATCCAGCTCGGGCGATTAAAATGATTGGCCAAACCCCTTTTTTAGAGTTCAGAGAGCAAAGATTAGAAGAGGAAACTCAAAAAATTCTTGATAAACAAAAAGAAGTTGAGGGGAAAACTTTTGAGGAAATGCAGGAAATTGAGAATTGGCAGTTGGCCCTTGAAGACCCTTATTTTAAATCAACAACCTTAACCGGAAAATATTTAGAAAAGGCATCCTTAGGTTTTGACCAAACCACCCAAAAACCCTTAATCTCGCTTCAATTTAACGATGAGGGCTCTAAAATTTTTGAGGAATTAACTTCAAAAAACGTTAACAAGATATTAGCAATTTATATTGATAATGCTCCGATTTCTACTCCGGTTGTTCAGGAAAAGATTTCTGGCGGTAAAGCTCAAATTAGCGGAGATTTCACTGTTAATGAAGCTAAGGAATTATCCAGAAATCTTAATGCTGGGGCTCTTCCTGTTCCTATAGAATTAATTTCTCAACAAACGGTTGGAGCAACTTTGGGAGCGGTTTCTTTAGAAAAAAGTTTAAAAGCCGGGATATTTGGTTTTTTTGCCATAATTTTATTTCTGATAATTTTTTATAGATTTCCCGGATTTTTGGCTTCTTTGGCTTTGGGGATTTATCTTGCTTTGATTTTGAGTTTGGCCAAATTAATTCCCGTTACTTTAACTCTGTCCGGGATCGGCGGTCTTATTTTATCAGTGGGAATGGCGGTTGATGCTAATATTTTAATTTTTTCTCGGCTGAGAGAGGAGTTAAAAGAAGAAAAAAGTTTTACTATTGCTCTAGAGGAGGGTTTTAGAAGAAGCTGGCCTTCAATTAGAGATGGAAATATCACTACCTTGGTTGTTGCTTTAATTCTCTTCTGGTTTGGAACTAGTTTTATCAAGGGGTTTGCCTTGACTTTGAGTATGGGAATTTTGCTCAGTATGTTTTCAGCAATTTTTATTACCAGAAACTTTTTGAGAGTTTTTACCGGAACAAGATTGGAAAATATAAAATGGCTTTGGAGATAAACTTCATTTAAACACCTTAACACCTTAATATCTTAACATATCAACATTAAATTTAATTCTGTTTAAATGTTAAAATGTTTAAATGTTAATATGATTAGTTTCACAAAATACCGCAAAATATATTTTATTTTCTCTGGGATTCTAATCTTGGCTAGTTTGATTTGTCTGATTGTTTTTGGATTGAAACCAGGAATTGATTTTACCGGTGGAAGTATTCTGGAAATAGAATACAAGGAAAGCAGGCCCTCAAACCAGGAAATATTAGAAGAATTAACCGAGCTTGACTTAGGTACTGTTTATATCCAGCCCACTAATGAGAAAGGGGTTATTTTAAGATTCAAAGACATTAAAGAAGAAACCCATCAGCAGATTTTGGAAAAATTTCAGGAAGGAGAGAAAAGAATAGAGGAAAGGCGATTTGAGTCAATAGGGCCGACCATTGGCCGAGAATTAAAGCAAAAAACAAAAATTGTCATAGTTCTGGTTTTATTATCAATAGTTTTGTATGTTAGCCTGGCCTTTAGAAGAATTCAAAGACCTTTGAGATCCTGGCAGTATGGGATAGCCAGTGTTCTTGCTCTTTTCCATGACATATTGATTCCCTTAGGGATTTTTTCCGTTTTAGGGAAAATTTACAACGTTGAAATTTCTATTCCGGTGATTACTGCTCTTCTTGCTGTTTTGGGGTATTCAGTTAATAACACGGTAGTAGTTTTTGATAGAATAAGAGAGAACCTTTTAAAAAGAGGAGGTCTTTTTGGGGAGATCGTTGATAAAAGTTTAAACCAGACCCTAACTCGTCAAATTAATACTTCCCTGACTACCTTGTTTGTTGTTTTAGCAATTTTTCTTTTTGGCGGAGAAACCTTGAAATATTTTGCTCTGGCTTTAATTTTGGGAATTATAGCCGGCACCTATTCTTCAATTTTCTTAGCCGGTTCTTTGTTGATAACCTGGTTTAAATGGCGACAGGGGAGAGAATAAGTTGGGAGGACGGCCCTCCGCAGGTTTGGGATTGACAATGGTATTTAAAAATGGTTAAATATGTATAGATAGCAAAAATGTTTATTTAATTAA
>Ga0315545_1000620_pt1 | contig 37163 bp, 37 predicted proteins | sample SalMarSW160210MG_FD_203096 | JGI IMG/M metagenome (GOLD analysis project Ga0315545, IMG submission 203096) | Salt marsh sediment microbial communities from the Plum Island Ecosystem LTER, Massachusetts, United States - Salt Marsh Sediment SW1602-10 ...
CAGTGCTGTGAGCCTGCATGAACCCCCCAATCACCACATTCTCCAGTATAGAGATGTCCAGGAAAGGCTTGGTTGTTTGGAAAGTGCGACCTATTCCTCGCAGGCAAACCTCATATGGCTTAAGGCCAGTTATGTCATGATCCTGGAAAATAACCTGGCCCTTATCAGGCCTGTAATAACCAGCTACCATGTTAAACAGAGTGGTCTTACCAGCCCCGTTAGGCCCAATCAGCCCCAGCATCTCCCCTTCGTTTACTGTCATGTCCAGGTCGTGAACAGCCACCAGGCCCCCGAATCTCTTTACTAAGTTGTTAACTTCCAGTATGGCCATTCTACTGCCTCCCTACCTTTTCATTATTTTCATTATTAGCATTCTGGGATGGGCGCCAGTATTTCCTATCAAGCCAGTTCAGGCCTCTCATAAACGGCTCATTCACTCCTTTGGGCATGAATAGGATAAACAGCATCAGAATTATACCATATATTATGGGGCTCAACGCAGGGAAGGCCCTCAAATTGAGACGTAGTAGCTCAGCGGCGGGAACCATAATAAAGCCGCCTATCATGGGTCCGAAAACCGATTGCCACCCGCCAACGATGCCTATCAGGGCAATCTGTATGGATTGACTTACGTCCAGCACCTTCTGCGGACTGAAAAAGCGGAAGTACTGCATGAAGAAGGCACCACCCAGGCCAGTCAAAGCACAACTAATGAGCATTGCCCTAATCCGGTATTTTGCAGCATTGATGCCCAGAGATTCGGCAGCATCCTGGTCGCCCCTGATAGCTGTCCAATAGAAGCCCATCCGACTGCGGTTGAACCAGTGGCTGAGGTAGACTATGCCAGCTAGCATAGCCAGAGCCATGAAATAATATGGCGTCTTACTCTCAAATTGAAACACGGCCGGGGCCTCACCTGCACGAGGAAGTGACAAGAAGGCACCACCTCCTATATACACTGGCCCGATGTATGTTGCATTCTTCACGGTCATCAGGATGATGAAGCCGAAGGCAAAAGTAGCCAAAGCAAAGTACACACCTCGCAGCCGCAGTGTAGGAATGCCGATAATAACACCACCAAGCGTGGCTAGTCCCACTGCCGGGAACACACCTAACCACGGGGTAACCCCAAACTGTGAGTATAGAATGCCGGTGGTATATGCGCCTATTCCCATAAAGGCAGCGTGCCCGAAGGAAAGCTGTCCACTCTGCCCTACCAGTCCCCAGGCAGTAGCCATGTAGCCCCATATGAAAATCGTGATGACGATGTGCACATAGTAGGGGTTACCTTTCCAGGCAAAAGGCACTATTATCAGCAATATCAGCACGACTGCGATAATTACCCATCCTAGAGGTATCTGTCTAGTTCTCAGCCTTTCCCCTAAAGCTCTTATCCCACTGTCTTGTTTCATTTATTACACCTCGATAGTGCCCATTAAACCTTTCGGCCTGGAAACGATAATAACCAGGAATATAGCGAAGACAATGATGGAGCCTATGCTGCTGTTGGTAAAATGAGCCCCTACTATTTCCATCACTCCGATGATGATGCCCGCCAGCAAAGCCCCAGGTATGCTACCCAGTCCTCCCAATATCACAACCACAAATGCTCTTAGTGCCAGTCCCATTCCCGCGAAAGGCGTTATGGGCATAAAGGGCAGTGCCGCACACCCACCCACTGCTGTTACTGCACAACCCAGACCGAAGGTAAGAGCATAGATGTGATGAACATTTATTCCGCAAATGGCAGCTGCCTCTCGATTCTGCCCTACTGCGCGAATCCTGTTCCCTAGGTTAGTATGGTTAAGCAGCCAGTGAATTCCCACGGTGAGCAGAACAACCACCAGCACCACCACTAGCCGCTGCTTGGACATAGTCAGGAACCCCACATGTACGGTTCCCATAAAAGCCGAGCCATAGACATACCAAACTCGAGCTCCAAATGCCTGCAAGGCAGAATTCGATATGACCATGTCAAAACCGGCCATCAGCAACAACACCCCCAGCGGCTCTACCACATATGATTTCTCTCTCATGAACATGGGACGGATAAAGACATGCTGCACCCCGTAGCCAAAACCAAAAGCGATCGGCACTACAATAAGCATACCCACATAGGGGTCAATACCAAGCAAGTACCACAGCCAGAAACCAAGGTACATGAAAATCACCATTATTGAGCCGTGGGCAAAATTAATCACCCGGATAATGCCAAAAATAAGGTTCAGGCCCAGAGCTATCACAGCATATAAACCACCCAGAAGGATGCCAGTTACTATGGCTTCCGTTATAGCTGTAGCTTCAGTCATATTATCACCCTATATTCAGAAGATTTACCTTACCTTACAGAGAGGGGAGGACAAAGCAAGCTTCCCTCCCCTCTCCTATGGGCTTATTTCACAGCCTTGTCTTAGCGTTCGCTCCAAGATGGAATGGGCCAGACGAGCAAATCTTGCCACTCTGCTTCTGGTGGTCGCATGTGTTGCGGCCACATCGGAACGCGTCTACCATTTCTCCATTGGCTAAGGCAAGCATGTCCCTCGCGCCCTTTAACATGCCCTGATGGTTCAAAAGAAAGCGTGGGGGAACCACGGATTAATTCGGGACACCACGGCGTGCCATCGTCACACACCCTCGGGGTAGGGCAGTTATCCAGGCTGATATCGGTTGCCAGGTATGCCTTTTGAAAGTTGTCCCTGAATGTCTGGATGTCGGCGCTATACACCGTCCGCTCCAAAGCCTGCGCGATTAGGAACATGCCTTGATAGATATTTGTGGCGTAAGTAGCCAATGGAAGGCCCGTCCCATCCATATGCGCCTGGGCCAATTTGTCGCCATAGCAACGGTAAGGATACCAGATATCACCGTCTTCATGTATAAACTGATATTCATATGCTTCTGGAGGCATTATGGCGTAATATTCTGAGTTCTCACCACCCTGTGTGATCATGCCATAGGGTAAATCTACTTGCTCCTCCATAAGCTCTCGATTGAAGACCGGGTGCTCTGCCTGCATAAAGAGTATCAGGTGGTCGGGCTTAGCCGTCTTGATTTTGGCAATCTCGGACTTGAAGGTCGCCTGACCGTCCACATAAGGTATCTCCAGAACTACATCATAACCCCAGTCAGTGAACATCGGGGGCCCCCAGGCAGAGGCTTCTGTAGCCCAGGTATTACTACCATACAGGAAGGCAATCGAGTGAGGACCTTCCACACCTTTTTCCTCATTCCAGAGTGTATACGCAGCTTGATTGTCAAAAAAGTCCTCGTCCTCGTCATTGAAAACTCGGGACACATACCAATCCTCCTCGCTCATAGTAGGAGGCATAATAGTCTGGAACTGGGTGCAGGGACATTTGAACCGTTGGGATGTCAGTGCCACCTCCTCGCCATGCATATAGGTAGCGATTATATCAACAACGCCTTCCTGGGTAATCAGCCGTTCCGTCTCAGAGACCGCGATATCAGGCACCAACTGGGTATCGGGGTGCAACCAGCTAAGCTTGGCACCACCCATATTCTTGATACCACCCGCCGCATTAATCTCTTCAAGGGCAAGATCACCCGCAATTATCTGTCCCTTGCTTACCATGCCGAGAGGCCCGGTGATATGCATCGGGCACCCGATAACTACCTCTTCCGGGTACTCCGCTCCAGGTACCTCCGGCGGTACTTGCGGTACTGACGGTTCTCCAGGAGTCGGTTCTTCTGGCTTTGTTGGCACAGCCGTTGGTGCACCGCAAGCAACAAAGATGAGGCTGGCCACTATCACCACTGAAAATAATAGTATAACGAACTTTTTCACCTTTTCCTCCTTTCTTTGAAAATTCTTGTAGGTCTCCTACGCTTTGATGATAAAATTTCCCATATTCCCCTGTAGCATCACCTCCTATCTAATGAATCTTTATTCACTCAGATATTTGAACTTCTAAGAAACCTCTACCTGCGGCAATAAAACTATACCTTCCCGCAATTTCCATTATAACAAGCTTTAAAATTTTGTCAATAGAATGGATTAGAGTGGAGTAAAAATACCTACACTTTCAGCGTGGAAAATCAAAAAATCGCTCAGTTGAGCGAAAAAAATCTTAAAGCTATCTACGTTTACTTCAACAATGCTGCTGAAGCATTTGCGGTGAGAAATGTCATAAGCCTGCATCGTTATCTGGAGGCTTACAATATTCTTCTCCTTTTCTTTTAACCTCAAGCAGCATATTCTTCTCCCAGATAGGCAGTGATTGCTCTGCGGTCGCTGGATATTTCCTGGGGATTACCTTCTACCAGCTTCTCCCCACGGTCCATTAGTATAATGCGAGAGCAAAGAGTCATCACTACCTTCATGTCGTATTCTACTATCACCAGGGTAATCCCCTGTCCGCTGACTTTCCGCAGCAACTCACTTACATGCACCTTCTCTGAAGGGGTTAGTTCCAGTCATAGGCTCATCTAAGAGCAGTAGCTTGGCACCAGTAGCCAGCGCCCGAGCTATTTCAAGGCGTTTGCGGTCGGGCACGGTGAGCTTGCTGCCCAGGGTCTCAGCTCGGTCACTGAGTTCCAGAATATCTAGCGCATCTTGAGCAGCTCTCCTAGCTTCAGCAGTGCTGTGAGCTTGCATGAACCTCCCAATCACCACATTCTCTAGTATAGAGATGTCCAGGAAGGGCTTGGTCGTTTGAAAAGTGCGACCTATTCCTCGCAGGCAAACCTCATAATGGCTTAAGGCCGGTTATGTCATGACTCTGGAAAGTAGCCTGGCCCTTATCAGGCCTGTAATAACCAGCTATTATGTTAAATAGAGTGGTCTTACCAGCCCCATTGGGCCCAATCAGCCCAGCGTCTCCCCTTCATTTACCGTCATGTCCAGGTCGTGAACAGCCACCAGCCCTCCGAATCTCTTTACTAAGTTGCTAACTTCCAGTATGGCCATTCTACTGCCTCCCTACCTTTTCATTATTAGCATTCCGGGATGGACGCCAGTATTTGGTCTCAAGCCAGCTCAGGCCTCTCATTACCGGGGCATTGAGTCCCCTAGGTATATACAGGATAAACAGCATCAATATGATTCCATAGACGACGAGGTGCAGACCGGCGTAAGCGCCCCCCAACTGGGCACGTAATAGCTGGCCAATGGAGGTGATAACAAAGGAGCCTATCATGGGTCCAAAAACTGTCTGCCAGCCGCCAACAACGCCTACCAGGACGATCTGTATAGATAGACTTAGGTCCAGGACTCCCGTCGGGTCGATGAAGGAGAAGTACTGGGCGTAGAAACTGCCACCGATGGCACTCAAGGCACAGCTCATGAGAAAGGTCATAAACCGGTATCTGCCAACATTGATGCCTAAAGATTCAGCGGCGTCTGGGTCGCTCCGCATAGCTCTCCAGTAGTAGCCTATGCGAGTGCGATTCAACAGGTAGCTTAGGCTAACTATGCCAACTAGCATAGCTAGGGCGATGAAGTAGAAAGGCGTCTTAGAACCAAACAGGAAGAAAGCTGGACCCTCAGCACCAGGGAAGGGAGAAACAGAAAGCCCCCAGGCCGAGCCCAAGTTGAATGGACCTAGATACTGTGTGTTCCTTACATATATCTGCAGGATAGCGCAGAAGGCAAGGGTAGCCAGAGCAAAGTAGGGACCTCTTAACCGCAAGGTAGGATAGCCGATAACAGCCCCGGCAATGGTAGCTGTTATAGCCCCAACCAACATGCCTAACCACGGGCTGACCCCTAAGTTCAAGAACATGATGGTGGAGGTGTATGCCCCCAGTCCTACAAAGGCGGCATGACCGAAGGAAAGCTGTCCACTTTGCCCTACCAGTCCCCAGGCGGTGCCCAGATAACCGAACAGGAAAATCATGATGAATATGTGCATATAAAACGGCTCTTTTAAGATGAAGGGTATTATCACTAGCAATATCAACAAAACTGATATGACTATCCTATCAAAGGGAATTTGCCCTCTTCTCAATCTTTTGGCTAAAGCTCCTATTCTCGGGCTTTGTTTCATATCATTACACCTCAATAGTACCCATTAAGCCCTTCGGTCTTACGAAGATGATAGCTAGAAATATAATCAAGGAGAAGATAATGGCTATGGTGCCTGGGACAAACTGACCTCCCACTGATTCCACCACCCCGATGATGATGCCCCCCAACAAGGCTCCGGGCACACTACCCAGCCCTCCTAATATCACGATGATGAAGGCTTTAATGGCTAAGGACATTCCCATCTGTGGGAATATGGCATAAAAGGGGAGCGTAGCACAGCCACCGAAGGCGCTTACGGCACACCCCAGTCCAAAGGCAATGGCATAGACGTGATGAACATTTATCCCACAGATGGCAGCCGCCTCTCGGTTCTGCCCTACTGCGCGAATCCTGTGCCCTAAGTCAGTATGGTTCATCATCCAGGAGACACCGAAGGTGAGCCCTACCGCAACCAGGGCTAAGATGATGCGGGGGACACTTATGATTAGGAATCCCCATTGGATGACCCCCGATATATAGGAGTCAGTGACCGCCCGGGTGTAAGGACCGAAGCCTAATAAGCATCCGTTTGACAAAACCAGGTCAAGCCCAGCCAGCAGCAGCAGCACCCCCAGTGGCTCCACCACATATGCCTTCTCCCTTAGGAACATGGGACGGATAAGGATGTGTTGTACCCCGTAACCAAAAGCAAAGGCGGCTGGCACTACAATAAGTATACTCAGGTAGGGGTCAATGCCCCAGAACTGCCATAGGAAAAAACCAAGGTACAGGAAAACAATAAATATCGAGCCGTGGGCGAAGTTAATCACTCGGATAATGCCGAAAATGAGGCTCAGACCTATGGCTAATACGGCATACAGACAACCCAATAAAATACCCAACACGAGAGCTGAGGCAACTTGTTCCACTATAAATCTCCTTTCCTTCAGCTAGACAAGACTAAAGGGAAGCACTGACAAAGTACCTCCCTTCAGCCTGCCTACTCTAAAGCTGGCTATTCTTAATATAGCTGCCTAACAAATATACTTGCCCTAGTTAGCGCTCAGCCCAGGATGGTATTGGCCAGACAAAATCTGGAGTGCCTTCAGGATGTACCACTGTAGGATACATTGGAATGCGCACGCCATCAATGTTCTGGCTAATCTGACCATGGGAGTAGGTATTCTGCCAGAACTCTGCGCCGGGTGAAGCCCCTTGCGAAAATTTAACCCGGTCTATGCCGCGGACCAGAGCAGGGCAAAACGTTGTGCCGTCAGGTAACGTAATCATATCTGCGCAATTTGCCTCGGTAATATCGGTCAGGGTGAGCGCATCGTGGAGATTGCTTCGGAACATACTGAGGTCACGATGGTATTGCGTCCGCTCCAGAGCATCCTTGACATCCCAGACTACGCCATAGCCGCACAGCCCATAGGCACTGACTGGCACGCCAATCTCAGCCTCTATTGGGTCGTTTATATAGTCATAGTAAGGTCTCTGCGTGATCCAGATATCGCAGTCTTCCTGCACAAACATATACTCCACCTCCTCGTCAGTAACTGTCCCGTAGAAGACCGGGTCTTCACAAGCACATCCCCAAGACATCACCCCATAAGGAAAGTCTATCCCTGCTTCCATTAATTGCTTGCTGAAGAAGGTATGGTCAGGCAAGCACATGCTGATGGCCATCAAATCAGGTGCAGCTGCCTTAATTTTGGTGAGGTATGGACTGAAGTCCGTGCACGCACCAAACGGAAAGATGTCGTCATAGACTAGCTCCCAACCTTCTCTCTCAATGGTTCCTAGGGCGATACTGCGAGAGGTCAAACCCCACTCTCCGTCATTATGTAGCATACCTATGGCCTGGGGTCCCTCGCCCCTAGTTTCGGTGAAGTATTTTACTGCTCCCCAAATCTCCTGGTCGTCATACTCCATCATGTTGAAGTCGCGGAATATCCAATCATAGGTCTTGTCAAAGTGCGCGCCCACGACGCTAGCTACGTAAGGAGTCTCATACTTCTGGCACTGCACCGTTACTGGTATGGTGTTGGCATAGCTGCCCATGAGAACAACGCATTCTTCCCTGGTAATTAGCCGCTCAGCCTCAGAAGCCGCAGGCTCAGGCATGGACTGGCTATCGCCAACTACGAGTTTAAGCTTGGCACCTTCCATGCTCTTGATGCCACCGCTGGCGTTAATCTGGTCGACAGCAAGTTGGGCTCCGGCTGTCATCTGGATGCCAGCCGGGGAGCAACCACCAGTCATAGGATGCACAGCACCAATCTTTATCTCAGTGGGCAGTTGTACCGCTGGCACTTTTGGTACCAATGGCTCCTCTGGCGGTTTGGCACAACCCCAGAGCGCCATCGCAGCTATCACCAACACACTTACTATAATAACTACTTTTTTCACTCTTGCCTCCTTTGTTTAAATAGGCTAAATATCCACACAAAACCCCAATTTCTTGACCATAAGCTTCCTTACGTTTTCCCTTATAGTACCACCTCCTGTCCAAGTATTCATTTCAGAGACTTAGCTCACTAAAACTTCTACCTGCGAAAATAGGATTATATCTTATCCCTATTACTTATTGCCCGATTATTCTATCTAATTTTTTCAATTATAACCCCTGGCAGCAATTTGTCAATAGCTCTTTGCACCATATATACCAATACTATTATGCTCCAAGACATCCATACATTCAAGCATGAATTTAATGGCAGCAAGAAAGACTCCTATACTGATGAGGCATTGCTTGCCAAGGATAAGTTTGGCTAGAGCTTATAAATACTGCTTGAGCCTTTGGGCCAAGGTTGGTGTTATGCCATTTATGACGCGAAGTTCTCCCTGTGAAGCTGCTTTAATAGCCTCAAGAGAGCCAAAATTCCTCATTAACGCCTTCTTCCGCTTCGGCCCAATGCCAGGAATGCTGTCCAGAACGGAGCTAATAGCCTCTTTGCGTCGCAGTTTTCGGTGGTAACTAATGGCGAAGCGGTGTGCCTCGTCTCTCGCTCTTTGGAGCACATGAAGAGCGGTAGAATCCCTGGGTATATCAATTGGCCTGGATTTGCCCGGTATAAAGACATCCTCATTTTCCTTAGCCAGGCTAGCCATGGGAATATCCACCCCCAACTCCTGCCTTACTTCCAGAGCGCTGGCCAAGTGTCCTTTGCCCCCATCGATAAGGATAAGGTCAGGAATCGTTGCCCAGGTACCTTTACCCGCCATACCTCTCTTAAAACGGCGTTTTAACACCTCTCGAATCATGGCATAATCGTCAACACCGACTACCGTTTTAATTCGGAAACGGCGATAACACACTGGCTTAGGTAAGCCTTTTTCCAAAACAACCATGCTGCCAACAGCTAAAGCACCTTGAATATCAGAAATATCATAGCATTCTATTGTCAATGGCATTCGCGGCAGGCAAAGTCTATCTTTCAGCTCTTGCAAACTGGAGATTATAGCCTGTGAGTTCATATGCTTAGCTCTAGCCAACTGTGAGCCTTTATTAGCATTTTCAGCTACCATATTTACTAGCTGCTTTTTGACTCCTAGCTTAGGCACTTGAAGTTTCACGCTGCTCTTCTTTTGCTGCATGAGCCACTCTCCGAGTGGCTCATGCTCACTGACTGGGTACTGAAGCAATATCAGCGGTGGTATATATGAAGCCGAAGCATAATATTGTTTTACGAAGCTCGTCATTATTTGGCTTGGAAGTTCATCACGAACGCCCTCCATAATGAAATGGTCCCGACCTACAAGTTTATTATTACGAACAAAGAAGATTTCTACATAAGCCTGCCCTTCATTTTGCGCCAGGCCAATGATATCTTGCTCACCTTTTAATGTTATGGCAATTTTCTGCCCTTCTATGACTTTCTCTACCGCGTGAATTTGGTCACGAAGCAGAGCAGCTTTTTCAAACTGAAGCTGTTGGGTCGATGCCTTCATCTTATCTTTTAATTCACCAAGAACCAACTCCTGTTTACCTTCTAAAAATAAAATGACCTGGTTTATTACTTCTTGATATTCCTGTTTGTCTGCTGCACCAACACAGGGCCCAAGGCAGCGATGGATATAATAGTCAAGGCAAGGACGCTTATCTTTGCCATTGAGGGGTTTGGTGCAAGTACGAAAAGGAAAAATTTTCTTTATTAATTTCAAAGTTTTACGTACCGAGCCAGCACTGGCAAAAGGCCCAAAGTACCTTGCTCCGTCTCGCTGCACACGGCGAGTGATGTAGACACTAGGCCAATCCTCATTAACAGCTATCTTAAGGTAGGGGAAAGTCTTATTATCCTTGAGACGTACATTGTAGCGGGGATGATATTTCTTTATCATGTTACATTCTAGGATGAGCGCTTCTTGCTCAGAGCCAGTAACCACAAATTCGAAGTCACTTATTCTCATTACCAGCCGCTGAATCTTCGATGGTAAATTGCTATATTTAGTAAAATAACTCCTTACCCTGTTGCTCAAATTAGCAGCTTTGCCTACATAAATAACCTTGTCTTCCTTATCCTTGAAAAGATAAACTCCAGGGCTTGCTGGCAAGGTTTTCAGCTGCTGTTCCAATTGCCCTGCTTTCATGGTAAATTTATTGTAACAAGCGGCTTGAATTGAGGCAAAAATGAGCTGCGTTATGTTAGAATAAATGCAGATGAAACAGTATATTGAACCTTTCCTTCAATATTTGCATAAAGGAAAGGGGTATGCCCAGAACACTTTGGCTGCTTATCGTAATGATTTGAACCAGTTGCTATCTTACATTGAGGCAGAGGAGGAGAAAGGGATAATTAAGTCGAACACTGAGCTTGTAAAGAGCTATCTGCTAAAGCTCAGAGAAAAGAAATACTCCCCTGCTACATCGGCTCGGAAAATAGCTTCAACTAGATCCTTTTTTAAATTTATGGTCAACTCGGGCAAGTTAAAGAAAAATCCGACACAGAATCTGCTCTCTCCTCAAGTCAGCAAGCATTCACCCAGGTTTTTATCTCCATCTCAATACCAACATCTACTAGCAGAGCCAGCAAAGCTAACTACCCCAGAAGCCAAAAGGGATGTGGTAATGTTAGAATTACTCTACGCTACCGGCTTACGCATAAGCGAATTAATATCCCTAGACGTTAAGGATATAGATTTGAGGCAAAATCATGTGAACTCTGTTTATAGTAATTCTCAAAGAAAGGTCCCCTTTGACCTTCACATGAGCAAGCTACTGGAAAAGTTTATTGAGAACGATAGGCTAGACTTATTATATGATGAAAAGGAAGAGGCGCTGTTTCTTAACCGGCGTGGTAAACGGCTTACCCGGCAGGGATTTTGGCAGATTCTTAAAAATTATGCCTCTAAGGCTGGCTTAAGCGCTAAGGTTACGCCGCATATCCTGCGTCACAGCTTTGCTGTGCACAAGTTACAAACTGGCACTGATCTGCACTCCATCCAGCAGCTTTTAGGTCACGCATATATTTCCAGCACCAGAATTTACCAGCAATCCGTACCAAGGGAAGAGTAATGCCGAAAAAATCACGCCGTAGCAAAGCTAAACAGCAGGCTAGAGCAGCGAAAGCAATACAGAAAGGGCACCCACAACAACTAAGGCCAATAGCTGTTAAGCCTCAATCGCCAGCTGGAATACCTTCTGAGGTTGAAAATTTCACCAGCCGCTATCAATACGTGATGCCCGAAGTAAAGCGCATTGGTATTCTTGCGGGGTCAATAATTCTGATTCTCATAATACTTTCCTTTGCTCTGGGGTAATGGCTTCGGTTGATGAATAACAGTGGATTTACAGGCAGCTAAAGCTAAGCTAATCGAATATCTTAATCAGGAGATAGAGGATAAACGTGTGATTGAAGCTATGAAGCGTGTTCCACGTGAAGCCTTTGTACCTCGGGAACACTATTATGCTGCTTATGAAAATAGACCGTTAGGCATCGGCTTCGAGCAAACTATTTCCCAACCCTTAATTGTAGCTATGATGGTACAAGCTCTGAAACTCAAGGACAGTGAAAAGGTCCTCGAGTTGGGCACTGGAAGCGGCTACGAAGCTGCTATATTAGCTGAGTTAGCTAAGTGGGTTGTCACTGTGGAATGCATACCCGAGCTGACAGAATCAGCCAGGCGAATCTTAGCAGAACTCGGCTATTCTAACATTGAGGTACACATTGCTGGTAAAACTTTGGGCTGGGCAGACAAAGCACCTTATGACGCTATTATAGTTTCTGCTGGTGCGCCTTCCATTCCCCAAGTTCTATTAGAGCAGCTAGACTGGGAAGGCCGGATGGTAATCCCCGTGGGTTCTCGCTGGCAACAGGAATTAGTCAAAATTACCAGGCACAGAAAAGCTAATAAGGTGGAGAAGCTGGGTGGTTGCTATTTTGTGCCTCTTGTCGGTGAGGGTGCTTGGGAAAAATAAGATAAAAGGGAAGTAACTATTGTTCTAGCCGCTCATTTCCCCAGTCTGGAGGTTATACATGTTGGTGCTTTCAATGCCCAAGAAGTTGCCCCGATTCTAAATGTATCAAAAGGAGTGGCAGTAGTCGAAATAATCCCCTTGGGCTACCTTGATGAAGAACCAACGGCAACACCTAGGAAGGAATTTCCCAAGCCGGTATTCCATGAAATTCACGGACAAAATTTGTGAGTGAGGCTCACAAAAGGAGAAAAGGAATAACTACTTCGATAGCTTCTGGAGCCCCTGCGGGCTTAAAAAGTGCCCCCAAGGGAATTCGAATCCCTGTCTTCAGCTTGAAAGGCTGACGTCCTGGTCCCCTAGACGATGGGGGCAATGCCGAATATTTTAAGGGTAGATAGCTAAAGCTTCAAGGCCAGTGACCTCAGGCAAATTAAACATCACGTTCATATTTTGTACTGCTTGTCCTGCACCTCCCTTGACAAGATTGTCAAGGGAGCTAATAACTATAAGCCTATCCGTCCTCAAATCAATAGTTGGGTAGATAAAACAAAAATTATTTCCCCAAGCATGCTTAGTTTGGGGAAGCTTATTTGTTACTCGGACAAAAGCTGCATCCTTATAAAATTCATGATATAGCAAGTTTAGCTCTTCTTTAGCTTTGGCGCCTTTAGATAACTTATCACCTTTTAATCTAGCGTAGCAGGTGCTTAATATACCTCTGGTCATTGGCACTAAGTGAGGCACAAAGGTTATCGAAGGAGAAAGTCCAGGGTTCAGCGTCCCTAACTCCTGCTCCATTTCAGGCAGGTGTCTATGCCCTTCAAGAGAATAAGCGCACGTATTCTCATTGGCTTCAGAATAATGAGTAGTAAAGCTCAGAGTTCTACCAGCGCCCGATACACCTGACTTGCTGTCCACTATTATCTCAGGATAAATAAGTCCTTCCTTAACTACCGGGGCCAAGGCTAAGATGGCACCGGTGCTGTAACAACCTGGGTTCGCTAGCAAAGAAGCCGCGGCAATTTCATCTCGATGTAGCTCAGGCAAGCCGTAAACTGCGTCCTTTAGCAATTCAGGTGATGGATGAGTAAATCCATACCACCTGGGATATTCGCTAGCATCCTTCAACCTGAAATCAGCACTGACATCAATAACCCTAATGTCTTGTTTTAGTAACGGCGGTATTACATCTATACTAGTTTTATGAGGCATTGCTGAGAACGCGATGTCGATATCGCTATCAAGCTCGGTTTTTATTACGTAATTAGTTCCGGCAAAATGGGGGAAGACATCGCTTAATTTCTGACCTGCAGCACTCCGCCCAGTAACGGTGACAAGCTCCACTTGAGGATGTTGGCCAAGTAACCGAGCTAATTCAGCACCAATATATCCTGTAACATTTATTATCCCTGCCTTTATTCTTGCCATTAGAAGTTTAATATATTATATCACCCGGCGAATGTTGTTAGCTATAATCAAGCAGAGAAACACCATTCTCTGTCGGTTGCATTTTATCAACAGTAGTTACCACAGAATCCAGTTGTTTTGGAATCAGCCTAAGTTCTTAATTAGCCTCCGGGTGATACTGGCACAAAGGTTCCTTATATCCTCAGTGGGGAGGTAATGGGAGATGGTGCTATCAAACATCATGCTCCCTCTAGGCGCAAACTCGTCATCCCCTCGCCATAGGGCTATAGTTACAGGCACTCTAGGGAAGGCGTTAATAGTTATAGATATGTCACCATAACTCGCTTTATGCCCCCCTAGCTTTGCTCCAGCATCTATCAGTAGCTCAGGCTCCTTGCCAAAATGGTCTAAAAGTGGCTTTATAGCCCATTGGTAAAATACTGCATAGTAGCTAGCACATCCCGGCAGCTGCTTGAAGATGATCAATTTGTTGGTAGCAGGGCTGCCTTTGGCTAAAGTTAAATAGTGAAGTATCAGGATCTTGTCCCGTAGTGGAACCTGTTCTTCAGTATCTAATAAGGAAATTTCGCCATCGGGGAGAGTCACAAGATATGGCCGATTTAGATGCTCTATGATTATTTTGTTGGAATCCGCGCACTGGGTCCCAGCTTTGCGGCATAGCTCTTCTACACCCATACTTGCCAGTTGCTGGCGGGCAAGCTTGGAAGCAAGCTCATAACCCTGCTCTCGAATGTTAGGCAATGATGAATTTCGACTTTCCATTTATAGTGTAATGCTGCGGGGATGACCCATTTTAAAATAATCCTTCAACGGTTGAAGAGCATAGAGCTCATCCAAGCGCCTCATTTTCTTTAATCGCTCATAAATCAGAACCCAAGCGCAATCTCGCGTGGGGTCAACTTCGCATTTGCCATCACGATAGCCACCACAAGGGCCATTAACCAATCCTTTAGGGCATCTTGCAATAGGACAGATTCCGCCAGTCTTGTCTAGAATGCAATTTCCACAGCCAGCACAGCGTTCAGCCCATATGCCCTCTTCCACGGGCATTCCCATAAATAAAGTATTGAGTCCAGGGAGAACAGGAATATCAGGGAACTGCTCACTAACAGCTTGAACCCCGACACCGCAACCTAATGAAAGGATTGCATCGACATTTTTCACCTTCTCTTCGATTCCATCGAGGAATTCCCATTCGCACTGGCGCTCCACAGTATGTTCGCTAAATAGCTGTTCTCTACCAGATATCTTATCAGCCAAGCGTAAAGAAGCGGCAAGAACTCCTACCTCTTTATCCCCACCAGCAAAGCAGACAGCAACGCAGGTGCCACAGCCCAATATCAAAACGCGATCATACGGTTCAACCATTTTTCTTATTTCTTCCAGCGGTTTTTGTTCTGCTACAATCATATTGAACCCTTTACCTCCTTACTGGGCTTGGCCCCAATTCCTTTATCTTCTCGGTCATTTCCTTAGCCACTTCAGCAAAGCGGACGCCCTCAGAAGAGGACATAAAGAACATCTCAAGCCGTTCACTTCCTAAACCAATCGCATCCAAGATAGCTTTGGCATCTTCCACTCTCCTTTTGGCACGAATATTTCCCTCAATAAAATGACAGCCGCCTTCAAGACAGCCAGCAACGTATACACCATCAGCTCCTAGCTCAAAGGCTTTCAGGATGTGTAAAACATCAATCGTGCCTGAGCAGGGCAGTTTGATAATCCTGATATTGGTTGGATATTGTAATCGCATAACCCCAGCAAGGTCGGCGGCAGCATAAGCACAGTAATGGCAACAAAAGGCAACAATTACTGGTTCGAATTGATTTTGGGGTATCATTTCACGTTCCATTAGCCAACCCCTGCTAACAAAGCTTCGATTTTCGCTTCCATCTGTTCTTCTTTATAATGGAAAAGCTTTATTGCCTTTCTGGGGCACTCTGCAGCACAAATGCCACAGCCTCGGCATTTGGCCACCTCTATCTCCGCTACTCCTTTCGTATTAATATAGGGTACAGCATAGGGACAGACGCGCACACAATTAAGGCAAGCTATGCACTTATCGGGATCAATCTGGCAAACAGCCCCACCAACTTCAAGTCTCTCCTTAGCTAAAATAGTGGTGGCTCGTCCGGCTGCCGCCTGTGCCTGGATTATAGCCTCATCAATAAATTTAGGGGAATGGGCAGTGCCACACATGAATATTCCTTCTGAAGCAAAATCAACCGGGGCAAGCTTCACATGTGCCTCGTGGAAAAAGCCTTCTTTTGTGAGGGGCACTTTCAATATACGACTTAACTCCTCATTGTACTCGGAAGGAATCATGGCGGTAGCTAACACTAATAAACCAGGGGAAAGAATCAGTCCCTCATCCAGAATAGGGTCAAAAATATCAATCTCCAGTTTGCCATTGGCGGGCTGGACTTGAGGAGGCCTTTCATCTGTATAGCGAATAAATAGAATGCCTGCCTTTCTTGCTTTAGTATAAAGTTCCTCTTTAAATCCATAAGTTCGGATATCCTTGTAGAGTATGTAGATGTTGGCCTCGGGATTTAGTTCTTTTATTTTGAGAGCGTTTTTGATAGCCGCAGTACAACATACTCGACTGCAATAGTTGTGATTCTCCCCTGTAGGTCTGACACACAAGATCATAGCTATATCTTTAACTTGAGTTACTTCCTCAGGCTCATAAGTAAGTTTTTCTTCCAGGTCGCTTAAAGTCATAACTCGTTTATCCTGCCCCAGGAGAAATTCGTTTCCCCGATATTCCTTTGCTCCTGTAGCCACAATAATTGCACCATGTTCAATTAACCGCTGTTTTTGCCCGTTTTCGCTAGCTAGGGTTGTCTTAAAGTTGCCCACAAACCCTTCTGTCTTAACCACAGTCATGTCGCTAAGAACTTCGATGAGTGGATTTGCCATGGTGTTCTCTATCAAGCGATGTAGAAAGTCCTGGGGTTTTTCCCCATTAAGGGGGATATAAATTTTCCTCGCCCAGCCCCCAAGCTCCTTCTCTCTCTCCACGAGGTATGTCTTAAAACCTTGCTCAGCTAGGTTAAGCGCTGCGGCCATTCCCCCTATCCCCCCACCGATGACCAAGGCATCATGGCTAAGCCCCAAGTTTACCTTATGCAGCGGCTCAAGCAAGGCAGCACGGGCTACTGCCATCCGGACCAAATTTTTAGCCTTTTGAGTTGCTTTTTCCGGCTCATGCATATGAACCCAACTACATTGGTCGCGGATATTAGCCATTTCAAACAAGTAACGGTTTAGCCCAGCTTCCTTTATCGTTTCCTGAAATAAGGGCTCATGTGTCCTTGGGGTACAAGAAGCGACTATTACTCGGTTAAGCTTATGTTCCTCTATCATCGCCTTTATTCTTGCTTGAGTGTCCTGGGAGCAGGTATAAAGATTATCCTCTGCGTAAGCAATATTTGGGAGGGTTTTGGCATACTCAACTACTTGAGGGACATCTGCATAGCCACCAATATTTATTCCACAGTGGCAAACAAAGACACCAATTCTAGGAGGTTCCCCTGTCACATCTTTTTCCGGTGGATATTCTTTTGCTCTAACTAAGCTATGACGTGTTGGAGAAAGTAAAGCTGAGGAATTGGCCGCTGCGGCGCTCCCCTGCATCACCGTCTCTGGTATATCTTTGGGACTCTGGAAGACGCCGCAGACAAATATCCCTGGCTGCGAAGTCTCCGTTGGCGTAAATTCATTGGTTTGGCAAAATCCATATTTATTGAGCTCAATACCGAGTCTTCTGGCTAAATCCATACCTTTCTTAGAGGGCCGGAATCCCACCGAGAGCACTACTAGGTCGAATTCCTCGTTATGTAGCGTTCCATTCTCCTCGGCAAACCTGAGGGATAAATTCCCAGCGCCATCAACTTCTTGAATTTCATAAACTCTCGACCTTATAAACCTTACCTTGTGCTCCTCTTTAGCTCGATTATAGTATTCCTCATATCCCTTGCCCTGAAGTCTCATATCCATGAAGAAGATAGCAGTGTCCAAATCAGCTCCAGCGTGTTCTTTAGCTATAATGGCTTGCTTTATAGCATAGGTGCAACAAACTGAAGAGCAATATCCAGCGCCTATGCTTTCATCTCTGGAGCCAACACACTGAATCCAGGCGACCTTATGAGGCAGCTTTCTATCTGAGGGCCTTAAAACCTTCCCCTTGTATGGCCCTGAAGCGTTCAAAATCCTCTCGAATTCAATACTGGTTACTACGTTGGGGTATTTCTCATAGCCATATCTACAGAGAGAGCTGGGGTCGAATTCGTCAAGCCCGGGAGCCAAGATGACGGAACCCACCTCAATTTCCTCCATCTCTTCTCTCATCTCATGATTTATAGCTTCAGCTTTGCAAGCAGCAACACATTGAAGACATTCGGAACAAACGCCACAGTTTAGGCATCTCGATGCCTCTTTTACCGCTTCTTCCTCGGTAAATCCCAATTTAACTTCTTCAAAGGTGTCACGTCTTTTCTCCCAACTTATAGCAGACATTCTTTCTCGTGGTTTTTTCTCTTCGGTTGGGAGGATATCCCTCAGATTTACAGGTTTTTCTCTTTCCAAAACTCTTCCTTGCCTGAGGTCTTCACCGTTAAGATATCTTCTTATTGACTCTGTGGCGCGCTTGCCTGCTGCTACTGCCTCAATTGCTATCCCGGGCCCTGTTTGGGCATCGCCTCCAGCAAAAACCCCGGCCCGATTTGTAGCAAGGGTCAATGCATCAGCAGCAATCGTGCCTTGTTTTGTCGTTTCTATCCCGCTGTCTCTCAGGAAGGAGAGGTCAGGAGTCTGGCCTATAGCAGGTATAATCATATCCGTGTCTATGGTGAATTCTGATCCTGGGATGGGGACGGGTCGTCTTCGGCCAGAAGCATCTGGTTCGGCAAGCTGCATACGGATGCACTTCACCTCAGTCACCTTGCCATTTTTAGAGACGACTTCAGTAGGCGCGGTAAGATATTCAATCCTAACTCCCTCAGTCAAAGCCTCTTCAATTTCCTCTTCACTCGCTGGCATCTCTGCTCTCGACCTTCGATAAAGGATAGTAACTTCCTGAGCGCCGAGTCGAAGTGTAGCTCTGGAAGCATCTATGGCTACATTGCCACCCCCAATCACTGCGACCCTCTCACCGACTTTACCTTCCTTCCTTAAGTTCAAGTCCCTCAGGAAGTCAACCCCATGAACCACTCCTTCAGAATCCTCACCTGGAATTCGAAGTTTCTGGCTCTGATGGGCACCAATACTAATGAATATGGCTTTATATCCCTGCCGAAAAAGCTCATCCAAGCTCAAACCTTTGCCTATGGGAGTATTTGCCTTAATCTCCACCCCTAGTCGTTTTACATCTTGAATCTCATCCTCCAACATTTTTTTCGGCAAGCGGTACTCCGGGATGCCAACATGTAGCATTCCACCCAAGACGGGCAAGGCTTCGAAAATCGTAACCTGGTACCCTTCCTTTGCCAGATAATAGGCAGCAGTAAGACCTGCCGGGCCTGAGCCAATAATCGCTACCTTTTCCTCTTTCTTACCCTTTACCTGGGGCAAAGCAGGTTTCCCTTCGACTTTATCGGCGACAAACCTCTTAAGGTCAGCAATGGCTAAAGGCTCGTCTAGAGAGGCTCTCCTGCATTCTGTCTCACAAGGATGGGGACAAATCCGCCCTAAAATGCCTGGGAAGGGGAGTTCTTCCTTAACCAAATCGTAGGCCTCTTGAAATTTCCCTTGCCTAATTAGGGCGATATAGCCCTGTGCATTTACGCTTGCCGGGCAAGCATGAACGCAAGGAGCCCTGTCTTTCTTGTCAATGGTGAAAATATTGGGGAAGGCTTGAGCATATGGTCTATATATCGCTTTTCTTTCACCTAAGCCTTCATCGAATTCGCTTTCCACCTCTACCGGGCAAGCCTCGGCGCATTCACCACAGCCGGTGCACTTCTCAGCATCAACATACCTTGCTCGCTTTCTAATCAAGGCCTTAAAATTACCCGGCGCGCCTTGAACCTCTGCAACCTCCGAATAGCTTAGGGTCTGGATATTAAGATGCCTACCACATTCAACAAGTTTAGGAGAGAGAATACACATGGAGCAATCATTGGTAGGGAGCGTCTTATCCAGCTGAGCCATTACGCCGCCGATAGCTGGCGAATCTTCTATCAAATAGACCTTATATCCTGATTCGGCCAGGTCCAGCGATGCCTGAATCCCCCCAACCCCTCCACCAACAACCAGCACAGCTCCCACTTTTTTATTTTCCAATTCTGCCTCCATTTCAAAACCTTTTTGTAAATCTACCCAATTTTATCCAGCAGCCGGTCAACTAAAGGCATATTTAGGTTAAGGCCAAGGTGAGCTACTGGATCTGCGCCCATGGCAAGGCCAAGGAGCTGAGGATAGAGAAGAACGGGAATGCTATATTGCTTATTAAACTTTTTAGATACCTTTTCTTGTTGGGCTCCGTACATAAGGTAACAGGTCTGGCATTGAAGAACCATACAATCCACCTCTCTATCTCGTAGATTATCAAGCTTTTTGGCTACCAAGGAATGAGCCAAATCCTCAGAAACGGGGAAGGCTTTTCCTCCACAGCAGTAATCGAGAGTCTCATATTCAATAGGCTTGGCACCAGTAGCAGAGATTAGTTGGTGGAGAGTTTTGGGGTTATCAGGTTCGTCAAATCCCTCAGAGACAGACCGTGGTTTTAGATAGTGACAACCATAATGAGGCGCTGCTCGAAGTTTCGATAGGTCTCTTTTTGCTGCTTTCCTTATCCCGTCCAAACCCACATCTTCATAGATAACCCTTGAGATATGTTTTACCTTGGTCTTCCCATGATATTCTAAACCTATTTTTGATAGTTTCCTATTCACCCCTTCCCTTACCTCTTCGTTCTTTAATTTCTCCGCTGCTTCTGCCAGCACACCGAAACAGGCAGCGCACAGGGTGACAATATCCAAATCCTGGGCTTCAGCATAGGCTAGATTCATTGCTGATAATAAAAGGCCAGCTTCTATGCTTATGTTTATCTGATTGGCCCCACAGCAAACGAAATCTTCAATGTCAACTAGCTCAATCCCAAGACGTTTACAAATCCATCTTGCGGATAATTCGTATTGGGGGACCCTTGTAGGGGTAGTGCAACCCAAAAATAGGGCATACCTGTTCATCATGATTGTGCTCTCGGTTCAATCTTATCAACGTCGGTTAATTGGATTAACTTTGCCGCTTCTTTTCCATCACCCTTTAGCGGACGAAGAGAAAGTTCCTCCCTTTTTTTAATCCATGCTTCCTCGGTGGCAAACACTATCCCTGTTTTCATAACCTGCTTTGTCTGATTAACCCAGGAAGGGGGAGCATATCCCTCCTTTGCCGCCATATTTTTTAGCACGTTTAACACGTTGAAGAATTTTACATTCTGTGGGCAGTGTTCCTCGCAGGTATGGCAGGTAGCGCAGTACCAGATATAAGGGCTACTTAACACTCTTTTCCTCATGCCAAGATTTACCATTCTGGCCATCTTTCTGGGATCATACTCAGGGAATATCTCGTGGATGGGGCATCCTGCTGTGCAGGTTCCACAGGAAAAACAGGCAGTTACATCACGAGCAGCTTCATGGGACATTACCTCGAACTTAAAATTTGGATCGAGTTCCGCTGTTCGAACTGGTTCACTGTGTAATTTCATCCTTTATGCCATAAGCGCTTCTATCTGGGTGGAAATGTTCTCATCCTCAAAGAGGTTGACTGAGATTGCTCCAGATGGACAGGCCACGCCGCATATCCCACAGCCCTTACATAAAATGCTAACTAGATGGGCAACTTTGCTCGCATCCTGTATGCCAAGCTCTATAGCTGAGTACGGACATGAAGCAACACAGATGCCACATCCTGAGCAGTTATCCTTGTCAATCGACACAGGAAGAGGGTATCCCTCTTTTGCCGCTATATTTTTTAGGACACCCCATACACTGGAGAACTTTACATTCTGGGGGCAGCATTTTTCACACAGAAAGCATTCCTCAGAACAATACCAGATATAACGGCTGCTTAACCCCTTTTCCTTCATCCCGAAATTTATCATCCTGATTATCTTTCTCGGGTCATGCTCAGGATATACTGCGTGGATGGGACACCCTCCAGTGCAGGTTCCACAAGAAAAACAGGCAGTTATATCACAAGCAGTCTCATATGCTATGACTTCTCGTTTGAAATTCGGATCAAGTTCCGATACTCGGATTAGTTGACCAGGCATTAGAACCTTAACTCCTCAAAGAAAAGGCTTTTACGGATTAGTCTCATAGTCCCTGTCTACTTCTTCAACCACTTCTCAATTCGTATGAGAAGCTCAGTCGGGGCAACTGGCTTGTCAATAAAGTCTTCAGCTTCCAAAGTAAGTCCCTGGCTCACTCCTAATGAAGTCTCCACATATTTCTCCGAGAATGAAGTGATCATGATTACTGGAATTTGAGCCAGGTGAGGGTCCTTTTTCAATTGCTGGCAAACCTGAAAGCCATCTACTCCAGGCATAATGATATCCAGGAGGACCAAATCAGGCTTTTCCTCACGGGCTTTTTTCAGACCCTCACCACCACTGAGAGCGGTGATTACCCTATAGGGCTGGCTCTCCAATACCACTTTGGTTGCCTCAACAAAATCAGGGTCATCATCAACCAAAAGAATCTTAGCTCGTTTTTCCATTTTCCACCCCAGCTATTTGTGTCTCCTTTGTACATGCAGGACTTGTCCCGTGCATGTTACTGCCCAGATAAACCTCAGCACTACGGTTTTCCCTTTTTTAGAAGGTTTTCCACTCGCTTAACCAGCACAAATGGGTCAATGGGCTTTTCAACATAGTCGTCAACATCGAGACTTAAGCCAGTTTCCAACTGATAGCGCCTTCGGCTGACATCTTCCCTTACCGAAGTGAGAACCAGGATGGGGATCTTGCTATATTTCGACCATCGAGGGTCTTTCAATTCCTTGCAAACAGCAAAGCCATCCTTCCGAGGCATTAAGAGGTCTAGAATCATCAAATCAGCTCTTTCTTCTTTGAGTTTAGCTAAACCTTCCTCCCCATCCCGAGCGGTGACGACTTGATAGTTTCGCGCCTCAAGAACAGCTCCAATGGCAACTAGAATGTCTGGGTCATCATCTACAATTAAGATTTTTGTCTTATGTTCTGCCATTATGCCTCCTTCTAGCTTCAGATTTACACTGCTGGTCTGGGAAGAAGCCCAGCTTCCTCCACAATGCGAGGAACGATTTCTTCCCAAGCAACGGCCATAATATGGATGCCATGAACCCCTTCAATCTCTTTCAGTTGCTCAATTGTCTCAAGACATATTTTGACCCCCTCCTCTTTGGCACTCTTGGCACCTTCAAGGCGAGTGATAATCTCATCCGGAAGACAGACTCCTGAGACATAGTCCCTCATGTAGCGAGCCATTCCCACTGACCTAGTAGGAATAACCCCGGCAAGGATATGAACCTGCTTATCTAAACCACGGTTCCGTACCGCCTCCATCCACTTGGCAAACTTGGCTATATCGAAAATGGCCTGAGTTTGGATAAAATCAGCCCCAGCTTTCACCTTCTTGGCTAATCGTAAGACTCGGTACTCAAATGGGTCAGCAAAGGGATTGGCCACAGCACCAATAAAGATAGGTACCTCGCCCGATATCTCCTCACCACATTGGAATTTCTTTTCATCCCGCATGGTCTTTAACATTTGAACTAATTGGATGGAATCGATATCGTAGACCCCTTTAGCCTCGGGATGGTTGCCAAGCGATTGATGGTCTCCCGACAAGCATAAGATGTTCTGGATTCCCAGAGCTAGCGCTCCTAAAACATCGCTTTGTATAGCCAGCCGATTCCTGTCCCGGACAACGACCTGCATTACAGGGTCAACCCCAAATTGTTTCAAGAGAACACAACTGCTCCAGCTCGACATCCTCACCACTGCCGATTGGTTGTCGGTGACATTCACGGCATCACAATACGGCTTGAGCATCTCGCCTTTCCTCTCAATAGCACTACTAACAGGTCCTTTAGCTGGAGCCGCTTCAGCGGTGACGGCAAAAGCGCCGCTTTCCAGAACTTTTTCCAGATTAGTTCCTGCTTTCATTGTCTTCAAGTCCTTTCAGTTTTAAGTCTAGCCCTTGAGCAAGGCAAAAATGAACTTGCTGCCTCTCCCCGTCTCAGGGCAAGGGCTTTCTGCCCAAATTCTCCCACCGTGAGCCTCGATAATTTTCTTACTGATGGAAAGCCCCAAGCCAGTTCCCTTAGCTTCGGTGTCTCCGGCCACCCCACGATAAAAGTCATCAAATATCTTGGGCAACTCCTCAGGGGAGATACCCACGCCAGTATCAGCCACCTCTACCCTGAGGTAGCCATCATCCTCTTTTAGCTTGACAGAGATCTCACCTGGAGATGGAGTGAATTTAATGGCATTTCCTACTAAGTTAGCGACTACTTGCTTGAGGCGCGTCGCCGAGCCTTCAGTTTTGGGCATGTCCTGAGGTAAATCCAGCGTAAAATTTAGTTTCTTCTCCTCAGCTAGAGGACGAAGCATCTCGATGCTATCACGAACCACCTCGGGCAAGGATAATTCCTCCATCTCCAACTGACCAGCTTCAAAGCGGGAAATATCCAGAATATTATCAATCATCTCAATGAACTCAGCGATTCTGACGCAACTTCGAGAGAGCATTTCCTTTTGCTTTTCATTTAGCTCGCCAACAAAACCACCGAGAATGACCTGAAGATAGCTCTGCACAGCAGCTAAAGGTGCTTTCAAATCGTGGGAGCAAACTGAGAGAATATGTGCCAGCGTAGTTCTAGTGCTAGCAAGTCGAAGAGAAACAATATCTACCAATCTCCTCATCACTGGTGAGCAAAGTTCCATGTCTTGAGCAAGGAGAGAGTGCAAGGCATGGCCATCAATAGCAATCGTCTTAACTGCTGAGATAGCTCGAGCACCCATAGTAAGGCGAGTTTCGAGGATGGCTGACCAGCCAAAGACTCCACCGGGGGCGATACTTTCAATAGTACCCCGCCTCACTGAGCCAGGCAGAGTCGATAGCCTAGCCTCGATGCCTACCTCTCCCTCCTCCAGAATATACAACTTCTCGGCAACATCGCCTTCAGCAAAGATGATTTCCCCGGGCTGGAAGCTTTCTTCATGGGAAAAAGTAGCTATCTTGGATAATGTCTCCTCGCTGACCTCTTCAAATATGCTGGAGGCTCTCAGAACCTGTAATATTGTTTCTTTATTTGACAAGTCAGTATTAATAGCTTATCGCTCCTCCTCACATTTTGCTTATTATAACACCTATAACTCAGCGGCATCCAAAACTGCTGGGACCCTTTTCTCCCAGCCGATAGGCATGATGTGCACCCCCTGACAAAGCCCCCTGAGCTCGCTAATCAGTCGAGCAGCAATTTCAATGCTTTTGTCTACTCTTCTTTCTGCCTTCTCCATTTCCTCAATAAGGTTATCAGGCACGTGGACTCCAGCAACATTTTTATTCATAAAGCGAGCCATACCAGCTGACTTCAGAAGAATGATTCCCGCTAGCACCGGCACACCGAGATGTTTTACCGCTTGCATAAATTCCTCAAATTTCTTGGGCTCATAAACGGCCTGGGTCTGGAAAAATTGAGCCCCAGCTTTGACCTTTTTCTCCATCTTGATAATCTGTGGCTCTAAAGGATTAGCGCCAGGGGTAACTGTAGCACCCAAGAAGAACTTGGGGAAACCCTGGACTTCCTTTTCTGCCAAGTCTCTACCTTGCTGCAATTGAACCGCAGCTTGGAGCAAGGAAACTGAGTCAAGGTCAAAAACAGGTTTAGCTTGGGGATGGTCACCTAAAGTAACATAGTCGCCGGTGAGGCAAAGAACATTCTCAATCCCGAGCACATAGGCACTGAGCAAATCTGATTGTATGGCAATGCGATTGCGATCACGGCAGGTTATTTGAAAAATAGGCTCGATTTCCATATCTTTCAGAAGGTGGCAAACCGCCAGCGAACCCAATCTCATTACAGCACTTTGCTGATCAGTGACATTAACAGCTATAACTCTCCCTTTGTATAGCTCAGCTGATTCTAGCATTTCCTGAATCGCTACGCCTTTAGGTGGGCCGACTTCACCCGTGACCACAAACTTGTGGGATTGTAATGCTTCGCTAAACTTGCTCATGCCCCCTCGTTTGCTCCTTTTCTGAATTCTACCGTTTAACTGGTCGCCCTGCAACAAGGCTTACGGTCCAATTCTTTGGAGGCACGATCTTCCCTAGCTTATCGAGTTGTCCCAGCTTAGTCAGCCTCTCGATAGTCAATTGCCAGGCACAAGGAATGCTTGAATCGACCTCACACTTACCACCTTGCGAGCCACCACAGGGACCGTTAAGCAAATGCTTGGAACATCTCGCTATGGGGCAAATGCCACCAGTAAAATCCAGTATACAATCGCCGCACTCGAGACATCTTTCCGCTTCCTTCCACTCAGCATGACCCCCACCTGAGGAAATGGTATTGCAACCAGGGTGTACCATCTTGTCAGCGAGCTCAGCTATAGTCTGAATTCCCGCCCCACAAGTCATAACAAGAATGGAATCGGCTTCATCAACGGCTTTCTTGTGAGCGGCAAGTTTTAGACGGGAGAGATGGGCATCACAAACTATGTCAATAACAGTAAAGCCCTTAACCCTCTTGCCTTCTTTCTCCAATTTATCCTTTATTTCTTTAACCTGAGGCTCACCCCCACTCTCACATCCCTCGGCGCAACCTTTACAGCCAACAATAAAGGTGGAATTTTCTCCATTAAGATAACCCAAGATCTCCTCAAACGGTTTCTGTTCTGAGCAAAGCATTTCCTTCCTCCAACACAAGATTTAAAATCTGGGGAAACTTTTCTCTAAGGATTGGTGAGAGCTCAAGCCCCCAGTTTACTTCAGCGGGTTCAACGCCTATAATCGTTACCTCTCTTGGGCCTCCTAGAGCCTGGGCAAGCTTAAGGTTTTCAATAAGCCCTATCTCATGAAGGGAGAACGTTTCTTTAGATTCAAGTTCAAGCTCAGAGAGAGTGAACTTGTAAACCACCCCCGGCTGCCCCCCCATCTGGGCAGCATCAATGACCACAAGCTTCTTCAGCCCTTGAACGAAGAAAGGAAAATCTGGAGAGGTCCCGGCGTCGATAAGCTTCACACCTTCAATTTCTAGCTTTTCAAGGGCCTGAATCACGTGAACCCCTATTCCCTCATCTTTGAGGAGTAGGTTCCCGACGCCAACAATGCCAACCTCAGCCATGTTAGCAAACTTGAACTCTACCAATTTCCGTTCCCTTTGGTGAGAGGAGGTGCACTGCACAAGCAAGGCAGGGATCGAAGGAACGTACAATCCGCCCTATCTCTACCGGGTTCTTTTCATCCTTTATCTTAATCCCAGCTAAAGCCTGCTCAATAGGTCCTGGCTGCTCATGGTCATCACGCGGCGAGGCATTCCAAGTTGTGGGAACAACGCATTGGTATAGAGCTATTTTCCTATCCTTTATCTTTATCCAGTGCCCCAAGGCACCACGCGCTGCCTCAGTAATGCCCATTCCTTCCGACTCTTCAGGCACCTCATAGTCAATATATGCTGGCTCTCCTGGCTTAAGCTCTAAAAGCCAGGCAGGCATAGAATCAGCGATAAACTTTGCTCCCAAAGCCCGAGCAAGATGCCGGCCCAAAGTTGAGAAAAGCGCTTTCGCTGAGACGCCGATTTCCTTCAAAGCTCCGTCTACAAGTTCTCGCATTCTCGGATCGCCCCCAACATATGTGGCAAGAACTCGAGCTAGAGATCCAACTTCACAGACCCGGCCATCACTTCGAGGTGATTTTATCCAAGAGTAGGCACCTTCCTTGTGTGGAGTGGGGATAGTTTTTCCCTCGGTTGGCTTTCCAGCGCACTCCTCAGCATACCAAGAGTTTCTAACCTCCTCACGAATCTTTGAGATGTCTAAAGGCTCAAGTTCTAAACTCTCAGAAACAAGCCCATTTTTGAAAAGCCTTTTCCTCCTTACTAGGTCAGCCTCCGTAGTCTCGAGCTCATACACTCCGTAGCTGAGAGTTCTCTTACATCCTGCACCAATTTCAAGATAGTCAGGATACGCCTTTGCCACTTTAATTACATCGGGGAGGTAAACATTATCAATAAAATCCCGAAGCTCATTTAACCTCCAAAGGAAGGAGGCGATCTTATCCACTGTGGCAATAGCCGTCACCCCTCCGGGAACAATGCCTATATTGTGGGGAAGCTTCCCGCCGAATATCGCTGCCGCTTCCTGCGCCTTACGGCGCATCTCGAAAGCCTTTAGGTAACGCGCTGCCAGTTCCACGTTAGCTTCCTGGGAAAGGCGAAAATCGTCGTTGTACCTCGTAATAAAGGGGCCAAGTTCTCCTCTTGTGATGAAATCTTTAACTGAATTTAAAGTTGGATCTTTTCCCTCATATTTTCCCAGGGCGCCGATATCCACATAATCCAAAGCAGAAAGGTGATAAAAATGTAAGATATGATCCGCAATATGGGCTGCTCCAAGAATAAGATTGCGGAGGATTCGCCCATTCCCAGGGATCTTAGCAGCGATTCCAAAGGCACTATCCAAGTTTAGAGCAGCTGCAGTGGAGTGACTTGTGGGGCAAACCCCACAAATTCTTTGAGTTATTCGCTGTGCATCACGTGGATCCCGCCCCCGAAGGATAATTTCAAAACCGCGGAACAAAGTCCCTGTGGACCTTGCCTCTTTGACCACCCCATCCTCCACCATGGCCTCAATTTTTAGGTGACCTTCAATTCGAGTGAGCGGATCTATAATTATTTGACCCAACTTGCTCCTCCTTACTTATTTTTCCCCGCCTTGAGGGAGATATTCCTCCATCTTGGCATAGAAGGGGGACACAACATCTGGGAAACCGGGCTCGCAGCAGCCGATGCAGGGAGAATTGTTGCCGATGCACCAATTCACCCCTCCATTCCAGAGGCGAAGTGGACAATCAGCATAAGTGACAGACCCTTTGCATCCTAGATCATAAAGACAGCCGGGCTCCCCAAGCTTTTTAGCAAATTTCCTTTCGTCGTAATAGGCGCGGCGCGGGCAATTCTCGTGAATCAGTGAGCCAAAGAAAAGCTTCGGCCTATCAAATTCATCAAGTTCCTCAGGCTCAGGAAGCCCTCCAATAAGAATGCTGGCTACGGTCCCTACGAACCAGTCAGGATGAGGAGGACAGCCCGGAATGTTTATCACTGGGGTTGAGATATTATGAGTTTCAAAGGTATCCATAACCCCTCGACATCCGGTGGGATTGGGAGATCCAGAAGGAATCCCACCAAAGGCAGCACAAGTTCCTAGGGCGATAATAGCCATTGCATTAGCGCCTAAAGAAAGAACCCTGGAAAGAAGGGTTACCGGCTTCCCATCTTCCTCCCCCACAACTGCATAAACTCCATCTTCGGCCGTGGGAACTGCACCTTCAACGATAAGGATATACTCTCCTTTTCGATGCTCCTGTGTATCCCTGAGTACTTCTATCGCCAGCTCGCCTGCCCCAGCCATTATCGTGGGGTGAAACCTGAGATTCACATGCTTTCCAGGAATAACTTCATCAATAAGAACATTCTTTATCGTCGGGCTAACGGAGTTTAAAACTGATACAGAGCAGCCGGTACATCCGGCACCTTGGAGCCAGATTACGGGGTATTCGTCAACATTTTTGTTCATTGCACTCCTTCCTTAAGCAACTTATCTTGCTTGCTATCTCCTTCATTCTTTGCTGAAGGGGAGAATCCTGAGGGAGAGCCACAAGCGGTGTTCCTTTTTATCTCCAAATCAGCAACATAGGGGTCTTCAGGGATTGTAGTGATGAGTGAAAGCCCAAAATCATCAATCGCCTTTCCTATTTCTGAGGGAAGCTTACCGTTCACCCTGTTAACTACAAGGCTAACTTTCCCAACCCTTGTTCTTAATTCCTTAATAAGATCCTTGATGCGGGCCGACTTCACCCGTGACCACAAACTTGTGGGATTGTAATGCTTCACTAAGCTTGCTCATGCCTCCCCTTTTGCTTCCTTTTCCGATTTTACTGCCGAATTGGCGGCCTGGCAATAGGGCTCTAAATCACAGTCCCAACCCTTCTATCACTTTCTTTGTCCCCTTCAGTTCCTCCATAAGGTCAACAGGTTCAACCTCTAGCTTGCGTGGCCTTACCGCTTTGCTCCAATGGTGTGGCTCCACTATCCCCAGAAGTTTATCAACCTCATTAAGTTCCTCTGCTCTTCTATAAATCATAGCCCAGGCACAGTCGCGCGTAGGGTCTACTTCGCACTTGCCATCTTCAGTCGTTCCCCCACACGGCCCATTGAGCAATCCCTTAGGGCACTGCACAAAGGGACAAATACCAAAAGTCTTTCCAAGCTCGCATTCCCCGCATGCCTGGCACTCTTCCTTAAACTCAGCAGGGCCACCGCTAGAAAATCCGAGGGCATCATTTGATGGATAGATAGGCTTTACTATCCCCATTTTCTCCTCCAAATATCCCCGAACTGCTTGTAAGCCATCGCCACAACTCTGCATTACCATGGCATCGCACTCTTCTATCGCTTCCTTGTGTTCTCTCAAAAACATTGAAGACATAGGGAGATAGCAGGTAAAGACTGCGAAGGGCAATCTAATTTTGTCTATGACCTCCTTTCCCTCTTTCGCTAACTTCTCTGCCATTTCATCTACTTCTCTTACACCTCCCGTATGAAAAACTGTAGCGCATCCTCCACAGCCCATAAGGACTATTTTCTTTTTACCCTCGAGATATCCCAAGATCTCTTCAAAAGGTTTTTGCACTTGCGCATTCATTAAATCTGCCTCCTAACCTTTTACAAAAGTAAACCCTTGGCTATTTTCTAGCTCGACTTGACCTTAAATCTCCATCCCTAATTTTGTATCCCGCCTTCGTTAGAATCCTTTTTACACAGATGGCAGCGGGGGAATCCTGGGGCAAATCAAGAAGAGATCTCCCTTCCAGATTATATTGCCTTACATTAGAATCGTAGTCTATTTTCCCTAAATAAGCTTCTCCTGTGCTTCGTAAATACTCTTCCGCTTCCTCGGTAAATCTGTAGTTCCCTATCAGGTAGAGATGATTGTAGCTAACCCTCACTTCCCTGATAATATCTCTGACCCTTTCTATATGTTTTGTGGATTTCTCGGAGGGGTCTAGAATTACAAATAGGTCATCTATGTCCACCACCACCTTGCGATTGAAATGCTCCAACCCCGCAGGGGAGTCTACCATTAGCACTTCATAATCTTCAACTAGACTGGGAATGAAGTCTTTGAGTACTGCGTCTGGAGCACAATAACAACCCACAGTAAACTTTGTTCCCAAGGCGATAAGATCAAATTCTCTTCCCTTGTACAAGACGGATTGCAGTACATCGGATAGGACATTGTAGCCTGTGAGACCAACTCCTTTGTTTTCTTCTATCGCGTCGTAAAGTGCGCCTGAAATGGTCTTTTTCCCTTTTCCTTCCAAATTTATTCCAACCATGTCAGCTAGGCTCTCATCTGGATCGAGGTCTATCAGCAGCTTTGGGGGATCCAAATATTTACTGGCCAAAGCCACAAAGGTCGATTTACCTGCTCCTCCCCTTCCTGTGGAAACAAGTACTTTACCCATATTGCTATCTTTCTCTACTGGGCTCTTTCCCTTTGATTGCCCCGATACTGCCATCGCTTGTTATGTAAACTATCTCCCTAGCACATCGGGGACACATTAATTTGCTATCTTTTGTCCTCCATAATGAAACATTACGCTGACAAAAAGGGCACCAATATAGTCGCTTGTCTCTCATTTTTCCGCCTCCATAGGGCACAACTCAACACATGTACCACAATGCCGGCAAAACTCTGGAATGGGGGTAAAGCAAATCTTATCGCTTTTCTTGCTTCCAAAGTCCATTAAGGCATTCAAGAACAGCAGCACAAATCTCTCTCTGTCACATCTCTCTGGGTGGTGGCACTTCTCATAATATACCGTTACCGTTAGTTTTGGCTACAGCATCTTCATTCATTCCTGCTTGTTCTCCACTCTACCTAATCCGATAGCCTGCCTTTGCCAAAATCCTTTTTATAGACAAAGAAGCAGGCGAATCCTCGGGCAACCCCAGAAGAGACTTGCCCTCCAAGTTGTATTGCTCCAAATGAGCATCGTAGTCTATTTTGCCCAGATAGATTTCACCCTTACTCTGCAAGTACTTCTCTGCCTCTTCATTACACTCGTAGTTTGCCACCAGGTAAAAGTGACTGTACCTAATTCCCACTTGCTTAATAATCTCTTTGATCCTCGATATATGCTTCAAGGATTTATCGGAGGGGTCGCATACAACGAAAAGGTCACTTATGTCTGATACTATATTCCGATTCAAATGTTCCACTCCTGCTGGAGAGTCTACTACCATGCTGGCATAATTCTTAGCTAGCTTGGGAATTGTTTTCCTAAGTATCTCGTCTGGCGCGCAAAGACAGCCTTCGGTGAGCTTTGTTCCCAGAGTAATGAGGTCCATTTTCCTTCCTTCGTATAAACAATCACTCCATAGCAAAGATTCCATCAGATCGTGTGTTGTAATCGTGGGGCTTATGTTGCTTTTTCTTTTTTCAATGACGTCGTAAAGCGCTTCGCAAACAGTCCTTTTCCCTTCCTTATGGAAATCAAATCCAAGCATATCCGCAAGACTAAGATCGGGATCAAGGTCAATAAGTAATGTTGGAGCTTCCAGGTATTTGCTAATCAAAGCAGCAAAAGTTGATTTCCCTGCTCCTCCTCTTCCAGTAGAAACAACTTTCCTAGCCATTATGCCACCTGTTGTGCTATGCCTCGTTCTTTAGCTGCTAGATCTTCTGGAGGAAGTTGGGTAATAGGTGATAGCTTTATCACTGCATTATACTCAGGGGGACAGACATCCATGCAAGTGCCGCAATTAACACATTTCTCTTGATCGATAACCTTTATCTCCCCTTTTTCGCCTTTAACAGCCTCGGTGGGGCAAGTAAGCACGCAATGCTCACAGCTTCTTTCACACTTATCAGGAAGGATATAATAGGCGGTGAGTTCAGGGCAAACCTTCGCTGGGCAGCGCTTCTCCAGGATATGAGCTTCATATTCACCTCGGAAGTACTTCATGGTAGTAAGAACAGGGTTTGGGGCTGTTCCTCCCAAGGCGCAAAGCGACCCTGCTTTTACATCTTCGGCTAGCTCAATAAGGAGGTCGAGGTCTTTAGCTTCAGCCTTGCCCACTGTAATATCTTCTAGGATATGAAGCATCTGCAATGTTCCTAGTCGGCATGGGGTACACTTGCCACAGGACTCCTTTGTGGTAAAATCAAGGAAGAAGCGAGCAACATCAACCATGCAGTTATCCTCATCCATGGCAATCATGCCTCCTGAGCCCAACATCGAACCAGCTTCCCTGAGAGAGTCATAGTCAAGAGGCGTGTCAAGCAAGCTCTCAGGGAGACAGCCTCCTGAGGGACCCCCTATCTGTACCGCTTTAAATGACTTACCTTTAGGAATCCCGCCAGCAATGTCATAAAGGAGCTCACGCAGTGTTTTGCCCATAGGCACTTCGGCAAGTCCAGCGTTGTTAACCTTGCCTGCCAGAGTGAACACTGCCGTCCCTTTGCTTCCCTCAGTCCCGATGGAGGAAAACCAATCTGCACCTCGCTCGATTATCAACGGGATATTGGCAAAAGTTTTCACATTATTTAGCAGGGTGGGTTTGCCCCACAACCCAGCTTGAGCAGGATAAGGCGGCCTTGGCCTAGGCGTGCTCATCTCTCCTTCCACAGCCGCCATCAGTGCCGTCTCCTCACCGGAGACGAAAGCACCAGCCCCCATAGCTAGCTCTATATGAAAACTGAAACCGCTCCCAAAGATATTATCCCCTAAAAGACCTAGTTCCTCTGCTTGCTTCAAGGCGATCTCCAAGCGTTCGATGGCTAAAGGATATTCAGCACGCACATAAATATAGCCTTGCCTGGCACTTACAGCGTAACCACCAATGATCATCCCCTCTATAACTTGCTGAGGGTCACTTTCCAAAACAACTCGGTCCATAAATGCGCCTGGGTCCCCTTCATCAGCATTACATACCACATACTTCGGCTCCCCTTCAGCCTTGTGGCAAAACTCCCACTTCTGCCCAGTGGGAAATCCAGCTCCACCTCGCCCACGCAACCCTGAATTCTTTACCTTCTCAATTATCTCCTCAGGTTGCATCTTCAGCGCCTTTCCCAAGCTACTATATCCACCATTGGCGATGTAATGATTTATATTTGCCGGGTCGATGTAGCCACAACGGTGCAATACAAGGCGAAGCTCGTGTTCAAATCTGGAAAGTTCCGGGATATAAGGAGCTTCCTCCTCTCCCCCTTCCAAAGTGCCCAAGGCAAGCTCAAGGCAAGGATCATCGCCCATAATGTAGCCTTCTATAAGGCGGGGGACAAGCTCCGGGGTTACGTTATGGTACACTACACGGAAGGAATCAGGTTTTGATATAGTAACTAAGGGCTCGGCATAACACAGCCCCATACAGCCAACCTGAATAATTTTAGCATCGACATTCTGCCGTGACAGCTCTTTTTCCAAAGCTTCAAGAGTAGCTAAGGCACCAGCTGCTTTACCACAAGTGGCTGTGCCAATGAGGATATAAGTGTTATTTTGCAGAGTTTCCCATTCGGATTTTGCTTGGTTCTGGATTTTCTGAAACGTCATTCACTATGCTTTCCTAGTGCTCTCCAGCTTGCTCTTCGCTTGAGCTCTCTTCTTGGAATTCTTGCTTGTAAGGTATTAAATCTTCCTCCACTTTGAAAGGCGTCATTTTAGGATGAATCTCATCTCCTATTATCATTACCGGAGCCAGCATGCAGCAACCAACACAAGCAACTCGCTCTAAACTGAATCCCCCATCCTCGCTAGTTTCTCCTACCTTGATGCCAAGCTCCCTTTCTAAAGCTTCCAGGATAAGCTTGCCCCTTGCTAAATGACACGCAGTACCCATGCAAACTCTGGCATGGTGCTTTCCCAAGGGAACGAAACGAAATTGGTTATAGAAGGTGGCGACTCCATAGACCTCAACTTCAGGAATGGCCAAGAAACTAGCAATCTCTCGCATCGCTTCCGTGGCAAGATATCCCAGTTTCGCCTGAACTTCCTGTAATAAAGGAACTAAATTTTTCCTTTCCTTACTGTATGAGGACAAAGTCTCAATTAACTGCTCTGTCTCCTTTGTACCTATCAACTTTTATTCCCTTAAGCTCTTAGCAACATCTGGAAGGAATTTTCCCAATGCAGTTATTTCTTTGGGACCAACTATAATCTCCCATTCAAGATTCAAAGCATCTTCAAGGGCACCCTTAATTCTGGCTACCTTGCCTGGGATAATTAGCTTTCTGTGTTTTACGCGGTCTGCGATTCCACTTTTCTTAATAAATTCCCCTACAGATTCGCCGTCAAACTTGCCTGCTGCCCAAGCTGTAAGGACACCGAGCCCTTCCGCATCCTTTACACAAACATAGCCAGGAATTTTAGTAGCCTCGACAGCAGATGACACTAAGAAATAAGTCAGGGCCCAGTTTGAGGTGACAAGAACAGGGGAATATTCATCAGGTTCCAATACCTCATAGTATTTCTCGTCCACCCCCATGGGGAAGCGAGGATCGGTATAAATATTAAGCCTTTGAATTAAGGTGGGAAGCAAGGAGTATTGGTCGAAATCGGAGAATATAATTATGCTAGTGAACTTGTTTATAAAGGCTGAGCCAGCCATAGCTTCTTTTAGCCCGTCTCTAGCTATAAAGCAGGGGAAAGCAATAGTAGGATAGCCAAGAGCTCTAAATCCTTGCTTTATGGCTGCCCTCCTGATGAAAGTCTGGTCTCTCATTGCTTCCATTAAATTCTTGGAGCCTGGGTCTAGGACCACATCTTCAATTCTCATATCCTTTAATCTGACAGTTAAAGGTACCAGTGACTCTAGATTATCCCCCCGAATTCCTATCGGACTAGGCTTCTCTTTAATCTTTGGGATTGCTTCCTCTATATTTTCTTTGGTCACAGGGTAGAGAAGAGGGTTTCTGTCAGCGCATAGATCCCTGGCAGAAAATAAGGCATCCATATCTTCTGAGATCAAAACCATGGGCACATCGGTTGATTGGTAAACTTTTTTGACCAAAGCTAGAAATCTATCCTTATCCCCTGATTCAAAATAGGGAACTAAGAGGTCTGGCTTAAGTGTTAATCCTATCCAGGAGAACTGCAACTCTTTTATCTTCCTTATCTTCTCATCAATTTTGTCGTCAGCCTCCTTATCGGAGATAAGCAGACCAATTCCTGGTGCATGGTAGTAGGTCTTCTCGTGTCTATATATTACCTCTTCATTCCCGATTTGAACCTTATTTTCCCCTGAGCCTATGGTGACAAGCTTTATAGGCGGTGCTAGAAGATCTATTAGTTTAGCTTTCGCCTCCTCATCCAGGTAAGGGCACTTATCTACGGTTGTTCCGCCTGAAGCTAGCTTCATAGCAAAGGCAAAACAGGTAGGGAAGCCACACTCCCTACATGGCCTCCTGCCAGGAAGCATCTTAACAATTTGGGATCCTGCAATCGGCATAATAATCCTCCTCTCCCTCGCCAGGTAAAGGGTTGAGTGAACGAGGGTTATCTTTCCTTTTTATCTTCACTTTTGGGTTGGATTGCTTCGCCTTGCTCGCGACAGTCTCACCCAGGAAGTTCTACTTCGCCCGTCAGCCAAGGATGCCCTACCTTCTCCAGAAATTCCAGAAGCTCATCGGTATTTTTTGCGTCTTCTTCTGTGGGAATTTTGTCATATACCCCATCTGCTTCAAAGGCTTCTTTATATCTCTCTTTTATGTCTTTGGGCATCCACACCATTCTTCTCCGTCCCCCGTCCGCCTGGATAAACTTGGGAGACCTCAATTGTTCTAGGCCAGTTCCCAGGCGACCTTCTATTTGCTTTCCACCAGATGTTTCACCAGCCATATGAGAAAAGGTCTCTCCAATTACAGTCTCACCCTTAAAATCCCTGTGCACGAGTCCAAATCCATCTACCTCAGGAATATAGAAAACGATAGCCTCGAAACAGCCGCATGAAGTATGGGGATGCTCGAAGGCGCTATAGAGATAAACCCTGTCGTAAGTCCCCAGGGACTTCTCAAATTCAACTTTATTCGCTCCCGTGTATTCACCCTTTATAGGGTCTATAAGCTCCCCCTTG
>Ga0315545_1000624_pt1 | contig 37120 bp, 33 predicted proteins | sample SalMarSW160210MG_FD_203096 | JGI IMG/M metagenome (GOLD analysis project Ga0315545, IMG submission 203096) | Salt marsh sediment microbial communities from the Plum Island Ecosystem LTER, Massachusetts, United States - Salt Marsh Sediment SW1602-10 ...
CTCAGGTTATGAATAGTAGCTAATCTATAGGCTAATAGCTCATCGCAACCGAATAAGTGGTGTAGATAAGCCGCTGAGAAATTACGGCAGGTATAACAATCACAGCCGGGAACAATAGGCTGTTCCATCTGGCTATAGGCAGCATTGCCTATGTTACACCTCCCCTGCCAGGTAAACAGGGCGCCATTTCGGGCGACACGGGTAGGCAGGGCACTATCAAACATGTCAATCCCTCTGGCTACCGCCTCAACAATATCCTCTGGAGAGCCAACCCCCATGAGATATCGCGGCTTATCCTCAGGCAGCCAAGCTACTGTCTCCTCAATCATGGCTAGAGTTACCTTTTTTGGTTCCCCAATACTCAACCCGCCGATAGCATAACCGGGAAAGTCTAACGAAGCGAGGTATTCCGCCGATTGACGCCGAAGCTCATGGGAAATGCCGCCCTGCACAATAGCGTATAGCGCCTGGTCACGGCGTTTTTGGGCTTTCCGGCATCTCTCCGCCCACCGGTGCGTTCTCTCCGTTGCCATTTTCACTTTTTCCAAGCTATCGTCATGCGCCGGGCACTCGTCCAGAGCCATAATAATGTCAGCACCAAGGCTCTCCTGAAACTGGATGATTAGCTCCGGGGTAATATGATGCTGGCTACCATCAATGTGGGAGCGGAAGATAACCCCGTCATCGCTTACCTGGCGCAGCCGAGCCAGACTGAATATCTGATAGCCACCGCTGTCGGTAAGAATAGCCTGGTCCCAGCCCATAAATTTATATAAACCACCCACCTTCTCGATTACGCCGATGCCTGGCCTCAGGTAGAGGTGGTAGGTGTTAGCCAATACCATAGCTATTCCCAGAGCTTTAACCTCTTCCGGGGTCAGCGTTTTGATTGCACCCTGGCTGCCCACGGGTAGAAACACCGGCGTGGGTACCACGCCATGCGGCGTCAGCAGCTCTCCAACCCGGGCTTGGCTATGGAGACAGGTCTGTATTAAACGGAAGCTATGCACTACTCTATCAAATGCTCAGCAATAATATTGCGCTGTATTTCAGAGATACCGACATATATCTCGGTCATCTTGGCGTCCCGGTATAGCCGTTCTATAGGCATAGTGGTCATGGTACCATATGAGCCACAAACCTGCATTGCCATCCGGGTAACATCAACTGCCATTTGAGAGGCAAAGAGCTTGGCTACTGAAGATTCGTATTTGATATCCGCCCCCTGGTCACGGAGGAAGGCAGTGCGGTACACCAGCCAGCGGCCGGCCTCTATCCGGCTCGCCATCTCCGCCAGATGCCACTGAATGGCAGGTAGTTGAGCAATTGGTTTGCCCAGGGCTTTCCTCTGCTTGGCATAATCTATGGAAAGTTCCAGCGCCGCCTGAGCCACAGCTACTCCCTCCACCGCCACCCCCAACCGCCCCAGGCTTATAGCTTCAAGAAGAATGTCAAATCCCTGCCCCTCCTCCCCAAGCAGGTTTTGCTTGGACACATGAACCTCATCGAGATATACCACCGAGGTACCCAACCCCCTCAGTCCCATGGTCTCGCAGGGCTCGCGGACACTATAGCCTTCAGAAGATGTATCAATGATAAAGGCGTTTAACCCCTTTCCCTCCCGCTTGGCGAAGACCAGCTCTAAATTAGTTGCCGGGGCAAGAGCGACAAAGTGCTTCTGCCCGGTGATTATATAGTCGTCGCCGCTTTTCCGGGACATGGTGGTAATTGCCCGCGGGTCGGAGCCGGTCTCGGTTTCAGTAAAGGTAATTCCGCCAAGCAACTCGCCCCGAGTCAGAGGAGGTAGGAAATTCTTCTTCTGCTCCTCACTGCCAAAGCGAAATATCGCCTCCTCGGGCACGGTATTTACCGCCATGATGGCGCCGACCGTCATTGACGCCTGGCAGATTTGCTCCAGCACCAGGGCGTAACTTAAATAACCAGCCCCGCTGCCGCCGTACTTGGTGGGATATGGCAGTCCCTGGTATCCCCGCTTGCCCATTTCCTTGGCTAGGTCAAAGGGAAACTGCCCGCTGGAGTCAATTTCAGCGGCTAGCGGCTTGACCGACTTGATGGCAAACTCCTTTGCCACCTTCTGTAGCATCTTTTGTTGTTCAGTGAGGCTAAAGTCCATTTTTCCTCCGCACCCCTATTTTACAATAATGACTCCCTTCAGCGGCGGGGCCGGTGCCTTATCGCCCTGGAATAGGCCGTGAGAACATCATGGCGGCGCAGAACCCCGAGCAGACGCTTGGGATTATCTCTAGCTACCACCGGAATTCGACCGATATCCTGAGTGCCTAGCTTGATAAATACATCGTGTATATACTCATCAGGATAAGCAACAACCACCGATTTGGAAGCGATATCGTCGACCGTCAGATCAGATGAACCAGCCTCTGACATCGCTGTCTCAACATCAGCCAGGGTAACCACCCCGATAAACTCCTCCTTTTTATTCACCACCGGAAACCCATGGTGCCCACTCCGGCGTAACTTGGTTATCAGGTCACGGACCAACATCGTCGGCAGAACAGTGGGAAAATCCTGTGTCATCGCCTCACCAACGGTAATATCTCTTAGTGGACTGTCCCGCCCTAACTGGTGAATGTCTACCCCCCGCCGCACCAGCTTAAGCGTGTAGATAGTCTCACGGTTCAAGCTCCTTGAAATAACGGTGCTGATAACCACGGCAATCATCAGGGGTAGAATTATATTATAATCTCTGGTCATCTCAAAAAGCATGACGATGGCCGTAATCGGAGCACGGGCGGCCCCGGCAAATACCGCCGCCATCCCCACTAATGCATAAGCGCCTGAGGTGGTGGTAAGTGTCGGGAAGAACTGGTGGGCGGCTGTACCCAGAGCCCCTCCCAGCATCGCCCCCATAAAAAGGGAGGGGGCAAAGATACCACCACTCCCCCCGCTACCAAGAGTAAGCGAGGTGGCCACTATCTTTAAAAGCAACAAGATAAGCAGCGCCTGCAGAGCAATCTCACCCAGCAGGGCTTGGTTAACACTCATAGTGCTTACCCAGAAAACATCCCCGTAGCCGACGCCAAAGAGGTCATAAGAATACAAGCCGATAAGCCCTATGCCGATGCCACCAATGACCGGCTTCAGATATTCGGGGAAATGCCAGGCATCAAAAAGGTCCTCACACTTATAGAGCAGGCGGATAAAAGCAGTTGCCGCCAGCGCCGCCAGCACCCCAAGCAGAACGTAGGGCAAGAGTTCCCAGTAGCTGACCATGCTGTAGGGAATGACATCAAAAGACGGCCGGCTTCCCAGAAAGGCGTGAGCTACAAAATCGGCCACCACCGAACTTATGACCACGAAACCGAACCGGGGAGTTACAAATCTGCCCAGGATTATCTCCATGGCAAAAAACACCCCGCCAATGGGGGTATTGAAGGTGGCCGAGATACCGCCGGCGGCACCACAGGCAACCAGTGTCCTTACCCAATCGCCCGACAGCCTGAGCCACTGGCCGATAGTGGAGCCCATCGAGGAGCCAATCTGAACAATGGGCCCCTCCCTGCCCACGGAACCGCCACTGCCAATACAGATTGAGGAAGCTATCACCTTAACTAAGGCTACCCGCGGGCGAATGCGCCCGCCTCTAACCGCCACCGCCTCCATTACCTCGGGGACGCCGTGCCCCTTGGCCTCACGGGCCCCGAAATAAACCAGCAGACCGACAATAAGTCCACCCGCCGCCGGTATAAGAATGACATGATACTGTCCCAAAAAGCCCAGATAGGTGGCGCCATTACCGAAGAAGAGCGATTGGAATGAGCTTATCAACCACCGGAAGACTACTGCCCCTAAGCCGGCAATAGCTCCGACGACAATGGACAGGACCATGCCAGAAACCAGCTCGTTGGAACGTATCCTGTCCAGAAGGCTGGGTGACTTGGTATGCTTTGGTTTCTCGCTAACCATCAAGCTGTTTCAATCCTCTATCCTGGCCACAAAAAGCCGGATAGTTTAGTTAGTCTAAGCCAGAGACTGGTGACTTTCGTCGAGATAACTCTGCAGGACGAGGGCTGCCGCCTGAGCATCGTGCCTGGCTTTCTTTCTGGTTTTCTTGGTATCAACTGTCTGCATCAGGCGCTCAGCCAATACCGTGGTTAAGCGCTCGTCTCTATACTCTACAGGGACCTGGGTATGCTCACATAATTTCCGGGTGAACTCTTTCACCTTCTCCGCCTGCCGGCTCAGGCTGCCGTCCATGGAGAGAGGCAGACCGACCACAATTTGCTCCACCTGCTTCTGGCTGACAATATCGGTAATTGCTTTTATGTCAAGTATCTCATCCCGGCGATTGATAACGGTAAACGGGCTGGCTAATATGCCTTCGGGGTCGCTGAGAGCCACCCCAATCCTCCTATCCCCGATGTCAAGTCCCAGACTACGCATTATATCAGGCTCTTTACCAGCTTGAGGGCTTCATCCAGCTTTTTCTTGTCCTTACCCCCCGCCTGAGCCAGGCCTGGCTTACCCCCACCACTGCCCCCAGCTACCTTGGCTACCTGCTTCACTATTTTCCCGGCATCATAGCCTTTAGCCACCAGGTCCGGGGTTACTGCGGCCAGAAAAGCCGGCTTGTCTTCATAAACAGTGCCCAGCACCACCACGGCGCTCTTGAGCTTATCCCTGAGCAGGTCGCTCATCTCCCGCAAGGACGGCATGGGCAACGATGGCACCCTGACGGCGAGCACGGTTACCCCGTTAATAACCTCCGCCTGGGGCAGTAACGACTCGGCGGTTTTCTTAGCCAGCTCCCTCTCCAGAACCAGCCTTTGCTTGCGCTCTTTATCCAGCTCAGCGTCCAGAGATTCAGCAGCTTTCTGCAGCTCCGACGAACGTTCATCAAAATATGCCTCCGCCCCCCTGCCGGTAACGGCTTCAATACGCCTCAACCCGGCACCGATGCTGCTTTCGCTGATAATGTGAAACAGACCAATCTCGCCGGTGGCAGAGACATGGGTGCCGCCACAAAGCTCGGCGCTAACCCTCGGTTCGCCGATTTTTACCGCCCGGACGACATCGCCGTACTTCTCGCCAAAGAGGGCGATAACCCCATCCTCCACAGCCTTTTTATAGGGGATATCTTCGGCATATACCTTCAGGTTCTGGCGGATTTTCTCGTTGACAATGCGGTTTACCTCGACTATCTGCTCTTTGGTCAGCGCCTTGAGATGTGAAAAGTCAAATCTGAGTCGGTCGGGGGCAACCAGCGAACCCCGCTGCTGAACATGCTCCCCCAGCACCTGACGCAGCGCCATCTGGAGGAGGTGGGTGGCGGTATGATTGCGGGCGATATCCAGCCGCCGCTCTTCATCTACCATTGCCTCAACCTCATCGCCAACAGCCAGGCTGCCCTCAACAACCTTACCTTGATGGACAATAATGTCATTCGGCGTTCTTATAGTATGAGTTACCAGAAAACGTCCTTTAGAACTCCTTATTTCGCCAGTATCCCCCACCTGTCCCCCCATTTCTCCGTAGAAGGGGGTGGTATCTAAAATCAGGCTCGCTTCTTGTCCTTTCTGCACGCCGTCAATATCTTCACCATCAACAAGAATAGAAGTAATCATCGATCTGTGACCAATTTCGTGATGGCCCACAAACTTGGTAATGACTGTTCCTTTAGCTGTAAGCGTCCCTTTGCCCTCAAGTTTGCCGGTCACGTAAACGAATTTCTGCGTGGCCCTCGCTTTCTCTCGCTGCTTCTCCATCTCCTGCTCAAAACCTTCTAAGTCCGCGGAAAAGCCGCGGTCGGCGGCAATCTCAGCGGTCAGCTCAAACGGAAAGCCATAGGTATCATAAAGCTTAAAAGCCTGCTCACCGGAGATTTTACGCCTTCTTTTGCTGGCGGCTTCGGCCACAATGCCGTCCAAGAGTTCCAGCCCGGTGCTGAGCGTCTCAGCAAACCTGGCTTCCTCATCCTCAACCACCTGCAAAATGAAGTCCTGCCTCTGCTTTAGCTCAGGGTAAATATGCCCCATCAGCTCTATAGTAGTCCTGGCTGTCTCAGCCAGGAACGGCTTATCCAGTCCTAACCTTCGGCCGAAAAGGGAAGTGCGGCGCAGTACCCGCCGCAGCACGTAGCCCTGCCCTTCATTACTGGGAATCACTCCGTCGGCGATAAGAAAGGCAATCCCCCGGCTATGCTCAGCTATTATTCGCATGGCATTATCGGTAGCATCATCAGAGCCATATTTTACTTTTGCCAGCTTGGATACACACTCTATCAATGGAACAAAGAGGTCGGTTTCATAGACCGAGGTCTTGCCCTGAATTACGGCGGCAGTCCTCTCTAGACCCATGCCGGTATCAATATTGGGCTTGGGCAACGGAGTGCGATTTCCTTCCCTGTCCTGATTATACTGGGTGAAAACCAGGTTCCAGATTTCGGAAAAACGACTGCACTCGCAATTTGGACGGCAAGAGGGCTTGCCGCAGCCAAACTCTTCGCCGAAGTCATAGTGGATTTCACTGCACGGCCCGCAGGGTCCGGAATCGCCGGCTGGTCCCCAGAAGTTATCCTCCTCGCCAAACCTCAATATCCTTTCCTCAGGGACGCCCACCTCCCGCCAGTAGCTGAAGGACTCATCGTCGTCAAGAAAGATTGTTGCCCACAGCCGCTCAGGGGGAAGCCTTAAGCGCCGGGTAACGAACTCCCACGCCCAGCCGATTGCCTCCCGTTTGAAGTAGTCGCCAACGCTGAAGTTGCCCAGCATCTCAAAAAAGGTGAGGTGTTTAGGGTTGCCCACCAATTCAATATCAGTGGTGCGGAAGCATTTCTGGCAAGATGCCAGGCGGGGGCTAGGTGGAACTTCTTCTCCCAAGAAATAAGGCTTAAACTGCACCATGCCAGCACTGGTAAGCAGCAGGGTGGGGTCACCCCGGGGTATCAATGAGGAGCTGGGAATGATTTTGTGACCCTTCTCCTCAAAGAAGCTTAAAAATGTCTCCCGAATTTCATCACTAGTCATCATTACCTACGATTTTAGTTTAACCTACACTAGCTGTCAACGAGGAGAGGAGGGAGATAGTTCGGCAATCAGCAGATTGAGAGCTAGCCCTCCTTCAAATTTACCCGTTTTAATAGAGAGGTCGGTCTGCAAGAGTTTACGATATACTTGCTTAAGCCGCTCCAGAGGATACCTCTGAGCCTGTTCTAATGTCTTACGCAAAGGAAATGGGGCCAAACCCAGCTTGCTCTGAATCTCCGCCTCAGGTCTCCTCTGGCGTCTCAGCTCCTTAGCCTGAACAATCAGCCGAACCTGCCGTGACAACATGACCAGAAGATAGGCTGAGGAGGCCCCCCTGTTTAATAACTGCTCCAATAATTGCTCGGCAACCCCGGCTTTGAAGTCAAGGATGGCATCAACCATAGCAAAAACATTAGCCTCCTGGGCAGAGCTAACTATCGCCTTAATATCCTCCACCTCAATACGACGACCGGAGGCGAATAGGGCAAGCTTGTTTATCTCATTAGCCATAACCCATAGATTGCCCCCCACCAGCTTAGCCAGTAAATCTACCGCCTGGGGGGACATGCTGGCGCCCTGCTCAGCCACCCCCCTCTGGATCCACTGCTGCAGCTTCGCCTCCTTAAGTATAGGAAAGGACCTTACCTCCGCCCGGGCGGAAAGCAGTTTTAACAAGGGGTTATTACTTCTTATCCTGCCATCTATCAGGACTAAAACCGTGCTATCAGGTACGTTACTTAGATAGGCGGCAAATGATTTATATTCCCCCTCCTGTCCAGCTGGAGCTGCTATTTTCTTCTGCCGGCGGGATTTGCCCCTGGGCTCAAAGCGCCCCAGCAACCCCTGGATAATGACCAAGCGCTTTTCCGCCAGAAAAGGAACCGTCTCACAGACAGCCCTTAGCTGGTCTAAGGTCAATTGCTGACCATCAAAGGTGGTGGTATTAGTCGCTAAAAGAGCCCGGTCACCTAAACCCTGTTTTATCTCCTCAAGCGACCTGGTTAGGGAGAAATCATCCTCACCGTGTAATATATAGAGCAAGGCTCGCCTCGAACTTTTATCGGTCTTCCCATTTTATCACACGGAAGCATAAATAATCTCTATTGAATAATGACGGCACAAAGAGTAAAATAAATACAATCAATAATATCTATCCGGATGGTGCCGCCGGAGCCGAGAGGAGAATTAAATGAACGAACACCCCGAAGAACTAAAGAAGCTATCAGCCATTGCCACTGACCTAGAATTTAATGCTGATTTGAGGACTAAAGCCATTGAGCAGCTGGGCAATGTCAGCTCCCATGACGCTCTCATCGCCTTACTTGACCTAGCTGCCAATGAAAAGTTAACCGTTAAGGAAAGAGAAATCGCCATTAAGCAGGCACTGAAAATAATAAAGTCAGGCCCCCAGTGACTCCAGCTCAATAGGAAAGCAGTGGGTTAGACCGATGAGCATTGATATTGGCATCATCGGACTGGCACAGAGTGGCAAGACCACCGTCTTCAACGCTCTAACCAGAGGCAAAGCTGATACCAGAAGTCTAACCCCACATATTGGTATAGCTAAGGTCCCAGAGCCACGCCTCAAGGTGTTAGCCGATATGCTCCACCCCAAGCGGGTAGTCCCGGCTGAGGTAAGCTACACTGATATCGGCGCTTCAGTCAAGGGTCTGGGGGGAGACAGGGCTATAGGTGGTCAAATCTTAAGTCAGCTCAGTGATACCGATGCTCTAATAGATGTTGTCCGCGCCTTCACTAATGAAAGCATACCCCATATTGAAGGTAGTCTGGATGTAGAAAGGGATATTGCCACCGCCAATCTGGAGCTTACCCTTCATGATGTGGGCATTATTGGCCGGAGGCTGGAGAGAATAGAAACATCACTAAAAGGGGCTAAGGCATCCGAACGCCAGAGTCTACAACCAGAGAAAGAGCTGCTCACCAAGCTCAAGGCTGAATTAGAAAAAGAGGTGCCTATCAGGGAACTAAAGCTAAATGCCGACCAGACCAAAACAATAGCTAACTACCAGTTCCTCACTGCCAAGCCGCTATTAATAGTGGTCAATATCGGCGAGGAACAAATACCCCAGGCAGCATCTTTAGAGGCACAACTTAATTCCCATTACCTGCGGGCAAAGTCTGGCGTTATAACCCTTTGTGGTGAGCTAGAAATGGAGCTGACTCAATTAGATAGTGACGCTGCTGAGGGATTCCGTGCTGAATTCGGTATCACCGAATCTGGGCTTGACCGCATTATCAAACTATCCTATGAGTTATTGGGCTTAATCTCCTTCTTCACCACCGCCTCAGACGAGGTTAAAGCCTGGTCTATTCAAAAAGGCATCACTGCTCTCAAAGCAGCCGGTAAAATCCACTCCGATATGGAACGGGGCTTCATTCGGGCAGAGGTAATCAGTTACGACGACCTGGTGAAATGTGGTAGCTTGGCTGAGGCTCATAAGAAAGGACTTCTCCGACTGGAGGGCAAGAGCTATATAGTTCAAGATGGCGATGTAATTACCTTCCTGTTTAATGTCTAGACCTTACAGGTATTTCACCACTTCAGTAAGGCTGCGGATTCGCGGGCACTCGGTAATCTCCTCAGAGAAGCCAAGGCGGTCTAAGAGAATCCCCCGCATACCCGCCTCATTAGCCCCCACCACATCAATTTGATACTGGTCTCCGACATATATTGCCTCTGAGGACTTCACCCCAGCCTGTTTCACCGCCTCCTGGAATATCCCGGGCTGAGGTTTGCTAAAACCCACTTCTTGGGAAGTAATCACCACCTGAAGCCAGGCTGAGAGCCTCAGCTCCTGATAAAGGGGAGTTATATCACGGTCCACGTTGGAAATAAGTCCCAAGATTAGCCCCCGCTCCCTGAGCTGGGTCAAGGCAGGCGCCACATCATCAAAGAGCACCATCTTCAAGTCAAAGTGCATCCATTTTTTTAAGATACCAGCGATAAGCTCCTGGGAGGCATCTAACCCCGCCTCCCTGAGAATTATCCCATGATATTGGGCATAGAGAGCCATCGTCTCCTCTTTAGACCGTTTACCCAGGGAGTAACGGGCATGCTCCTGATAGAGAAAATCGTCGGCGGCCATTATGGGGCGGAGCAAAGCCTCCGGGCTCATCTCAATGCCAAAGTCCTTGAGCACCCTAGAATGAATCTCCTCCCGGGGCGGGTCATAGCCAACCAGGGTATTGTAGAGATCAAAAAAGACCGCTTTAATCATAGAGCTCCCTCCCATGAAGTAATGAGTGAGCGCAGTAATCATAGCATTGTAACCGAAACAACCTCGGCTGTAAAGTAGGTGAAGATAAAGGTTCCGCTAAGTTATGGCGACATGCCACCGGGGCCGCCTATTTCCAGTTGCTCAGTTCCAGCGGGCTCTGTGCCCTGTTCACGGTTGCCTTCGCCGTTCCGGTTGTCGAGGTAATCACGCCGGTGACGGGATGGGACTTCGGCTGGAAAGAGGGGCTGGAGGCGGGGCGGAGGATTCTGACCTTGAGACAGGCTTTCAACGCCCGTGAGGGATTAAAGCCCGAAGATTCTAAGCTGCCGGAAAGGGTTAGGCGGCCGCAGTCAGTTGGGCCAGCGGCTAATGCCAAGATTGACTACGAGTCTCTGAAGAAGGGCTATTTTGACGCCATGGGCTGGGATATTAAGACCGGTAAACCCCATCAGCAGACGCTGGTTGAGATGGGGCTGGATAAATTGACTAACGACCTATAATTGCTTTTCATAAGCGCGCATCCTCAAATAGATACAGCCAGCGGTCAGATTCGAACTGACGATCGGCGGTTTACGAATTCTGAGCCTGAGCTTATTATGGGAAGTTCTAGCTAATTTTATTGCGTACCGGGCTCGCTGGGCGAGACCGTTGTCTCAAGAGAACATCTCACCGTAAGAAAGAGGGAATATCAAGCTCCTCCTCGGCTTCTAAGCTCCTAAGAAGTTGGGATATTTCTTTCTCCTGGGTGATACCAGCCAGCGCCTCCTTGGTAACAAAGCCGGTAGCGATCAAGGTCAACTGGACCTCGTCGCCCATACTGGGGTCAAGCACAACACCGAAGATGACGTTGGCCTGCGGGTGAACGACCTGCCGGATGAACTCAGCAGCCCTATTAACCTCAAACAGGGTAAGTTTGTTACCGGCAACATTGAACAACACCCTTTTTGCCCCTTCCACGGAGACATCCAACAACGGGCTGTCCAAAGCTTGCTTGGCGGCATCTACTGCTCGGTTCTGTCCAGAACCCCGGCCAATGGACATCCACGCCGGCCCAGCATCTTTCATAATTGTCCGAACGTCGGCAAAATCGAGGTTAATCAATCCGGGGACAGTGATGACCTCAGCGATTGCCTGCACCCCGTGAAAAAGGACTTCATCAGCCATCTTGAAGGCACTATCGACACTCGTCTTCTGGTCGCAGATGTTAAGCAAGCGGTCATTAGGGATAATGATTAGGGTATCAACTTTATCCATCAAGTTGATAATTCCCTTTTCAGCCACATTATTACGGTGGGTACCCTCAAAGGTAAAAGGTTTGGTGACCACTCCAATGGTTAGCGCACCACTTTGCTTGGCAATTTCCGCTACTATTGACGCTGACCCGGTGCCTGTACCTCCACCCATCCCAGCAGTAATAAATATCATATCCGCCCCGGTAGCGGCCTGTTTAATCTCGTCGCGGCTCTCTTCCGCTGCCTTCTGACCCAATATATGGTCACCGCCGACACCCAGACCGTGGGTGATACGCTCACCAAGCTGGATGCGCAGCGTCGCCTCTGTAATTGCCAGGTGCTGGGTATCGGTATTCATGGCAATAAACTCAACATTCTGGATTCGTTCCCGAACCATACGGGTCACCGCATTACAGCCTGCCCCACCCAGGCCAATAACCTTAATCTTTACAGGATTGGTAACATAACTTATTTTCATATTGCAATTGAACTCTCTCTGAGCGACCGGCTCTTGGATACTAGCCACGATTATCAACAACAGCTACAGACTACTATCACTGGAAAGAGAGGATGAACCGGCTTCCAAGATATTTTTAAACTCTTTACCTAATAACCTTCACCCCTGTCGCCCTCAGCCCTTTGGGACCTATGCTAACTTTGAACTCCACGCTTTGCCCTTCCCTTAACATGTCAAACGCCGCATCTTGAACCTCACTTCGGTGAAAAGAGACGTCTTGAACCCCGTTCACCCTGATGAACCCAAAACCACGATACTTTGCCACCTGTCTAATAACACCTCTTTGCATCGTGTCTCCTTACTAGCTGTCGCTTTCCTTTCCCTGTCTATCTACCTAGGGCAGCCTCATCCCTCTTCTTTATAGGGCGGCCACCGTGACCGTGCTTGACCTTCTTAAAGGATTCCTTATACTTCTTTCTCTGCTCTGCTTTTTCCTGTTTCTTTCCCACTTCTGCTTCTCCGATTGCTTCTTGGCAATAAGAATAGCAGCACCTCTGGGTGCTACTTGGAGTCTAAATTCTTTCTTATTCCTCTGATGCTACCTTCTTCTGCTTACTTAGCCCACCCTACTTTTATACGAAAGGATTTCAGAGCCTTTGCCACTCCTCCCGCTCAGAGAATAGAAAGGAACATTATTCTTAAGGTATCCTCTTATCACCCCGCTATCTGTAAGGTAGCTGAGGGCTAGCTCTACGCACAATCTATGGCTGTTCAAAGCATGAACAATAGCCAGCCGACTGAACCAGGTTTGGGGATGCCGCCTCAAAAATTCCAGTACTTTCTGACAGCATGGGGCATTGGCATACTCACTAAGCGATTGACTAAGTTTTTCCTTGATTGCAATTTGGGAAGTAGGCATGTTACCCCCTTCTAAAACTATGGTCTTAGCCTAAGACAAAGAGCCGTAGGAATTCGGCTTGCCTACGGCTCCTTACTTCAAACCCTAATGAATCAGGGACCTCGGACCCATCGGGCGAATCCGTTGCCCAGGTAGAATACGGCGGTACCGCAAGAAGGTAGGGACCTCAAGCTCTTCTTCAGTCTTTCCCCCTTTAAGCAGTTTCATGAGTTCCTTTTTCCAGGTGGTACCAGCCAGCGCTTCACTGGTGGTAAAGCCGGTAGCAATGAGGGTCAGCCGAACCTCGTTGCCCATATTGGGGTCGAGGACGACACCGAAGATAACATTCGCCTCCGGGTCAACATTTTGCCGGATGATGTCAGCGGCATCATTGACCTCAAACAGGGTAAAGTTGCTGCCGCCGGCAATGTTGAATAATACCCCCGTTGCCCCCTCAATTGAGACATCCAGCAGCGGGCTGGCCAGGGCTTCCTTGGCAGCATCTAGTGCCCGATTCTGTCCCGAACCCCGGCCCACGGACATCCATGCCGGACCAGCATCTTTCATCACTGTCCTGACGTCGGCAAAGTCAAGATTAACCAGTCCGGGGACGGTGACCACCTCGGCGATGGCCTGTACGCCGTGGAACAGGACTTCATCAGCCATCTGAAAGGCACCGTCAACACCTACCTTTTGGTCACAGAGCTCAAGCAAGCGGTCATTGGGGATAATAATCAGGGTATCTACTTTGTCAACCAGGCTGAGAATCCCTTCCTCAGCTACTTGGCTACGGTGGGTTCCCTCAAAGTCGAAGGGCTTGGTGACCACAGCGATGGTGAGGGCGCCGCTTTGCTTGGCAACTTGAGCCACTAAGGGCACCGCCCCAGTACCGGTGCCACCCCCCATGCCGGCAGTGACAAACACCATATCCGCCCCGCTAATAACCTCCTTAATCTCATCACGACTCTCCTCGGCAGCCTTCTGACCTATTATATGGTCACCACCGGCACCGAGACCGCGGGTAATTCGCTCACCAAGCTGGATGCGTAGCGCTGCCTCAGTAACCGCCAGGTGCTGGGCATCGGTATTCATGGCGACGAATTCAACACCCCGGACTCCTTCTCGAACCATTCGGGTAATGGCATTACAGCCGGCTCCACCCAAGCCAATAACTTTAATCTTTGCCCCACTGGGAACATAACTTGTTTTTGCCATTTTCTATCTACTCCTTATTCTATAGACTTTCTACCAAAGAGCCGGAAAATCTGGGAGAGGAAACGGCGAAGGCCGCCTTTAGTTTGCCAGCTTTTTGCTCCTTGGTTTCTTCTCTTCCACAAGAGAAGGCCAACGCTGGTGGCATAGGCTGGGTCAAGCAGGTTATCCGAAACGCCATATAGATTGATGGGGACACCAACTCTTACCGGAAGCCGGGTTAGTTCACTCCCCAGCTCGGCAATACCAGGGAGATTGGCGGTACCCCCGGTTAACACCAGCCCGGAGAGGGCAAACTTGGCATAGTCAGTGCGCGGTAGCTCCAGTACTACAAGCGAAAGGAGCTCCTCAACACGGACTCGGATAACCTCTGACAGGTCACTGTAAGAGATACTATGCCCATTTGTAGTCAGAGTTCTCTCAGGCTCACCCTTGTCCTTGTTGGCGGGATTCACATTGCCATACTTCCTCTTCATCTCCTCAGCTAATTCAAAGGAAAGCCCCAGACCAATAGAAATATCGCGGGTAATCTGGTATCCGGCTACGGGCAGGACAGCGGTATGGTAGATAGTATTATCCTTAAAGACGGCAATATCAGTGGTGCCACCGCCGATATCAGCCAGCACGACGCCCTTTTCCTTCTCCTCCCCAGTGAGGACAGCTTCGGCACTGGCCAATGGTTCCAGAACCAGGTCTTCAATCTCAACACCTACGCCACGTATACACTTGGTCAGGTTCTGAACCGAGGCTATGGCGGCAATAATGATGTGTGCCTCAAGGTCCAGGCGGAAGCCGTGCATGCCGACCGGGTTCTTGACCCCTTGCTGACCATCAATAATGTAGTTGCGAGGGATAACATGAAGCAGTTTTTGGTCGCTGGGAACTTTAATGTTGCGGGCAACCTGAAAAACACGCCGCAGGTCATCAGGGCGCACCAGCATGTCATTACGGGTAATAGCAACAACCCCCCGATTATTTACCGAGGTAATATGCCTGCCGGTAACGCCTACGTAGGCTGATTCCAACCTGTAGCCAGCGACCCGCTCGGCAACCCTTACCGACTCACGGATTGACTCCTTGGCTTCGTTAACATTGACCACCAGACCCTTTTGTAGCCCCGAGGAGGGGACTACGCCGACGCCAACGATACGAAGCCCGCCACTACGGTCGATGTCAGCCATGACGGTGCACACCTTGGTTGTGCCAACATCAATAGCAGCAATCTTGGTCCTTTTCATAATTTCCTCCTTACCTGACAGCCAGAGCCGCTAGTTACCAGCCCTGCTCCCGGTAGCGGACGTTCCACCTGCTGCACAGGATGTTAACGAAGTTCTTTGTCTCCGGGTTCTGTGTTCCATGAAGCTCCGCTAAAAAACCATGTAGCAACTCACCGCCAGTCATTCCTGGATTAGGCTCATCTGGCCCAGGCAGATTGACGTAGACTATCTCAGTCATCAGTTTCTGATACTCTATCGCCGTTCCCATAAAATTAACTCCTCCCACTTAAATTTAATGCCATACTATAATACTATCCTATTGCGTGCCAAAAGCATCTGTCAATTTCTGTCCTTTTTCATTCCATTTAATCCCAGTTAATTCCACAACCTCCAGCTTCCTATTACTGGAATTAGAAAGTCCACTTGAAATTTTAATTCAGCCAGAATATAATGGAATAAAATACAACTGCTGATTAAGACAATACCATGGTGAATGAGAGGGGTCGAAAGCGTTTACCACCCTATATTTCTTACCGTACCTTCCGGAACTTCGTTGATGGCTTGCAAGAAGGCATACCAGCCCGGATTGACCGGAGCTACTGGGGTGACAGACTATCCGGCAGCACTGGCACACAGCTTATGTCAGCGCTACGCTTTTTGGCCCTTGTAGATGCCAATGGCACACCAACTAGCCAACTGAGGCAGCTAGCCTCTGCCAAGGGTGACAAAAGGGCAGAACTCCTCAAACAAATAACCTACGAAGCCTATGGCTTTTTGTTCCAAGGTTCATTTGATTCCCAGACTGCCACCTATGCACAGTTGGATGAGGTTTTTCATCATACATTTCAGCTAACCAGCGGTGTCAGCCGTAAGTGCATTAAGTTCTTTGTCTCAGTGGCCAACGATGCCGGAATACCTTTGTCCACGTTCATAACTAAGAGGTTAAGGGCAATACACAGCGTCAGTGGAACTAAAACAATCACTTCAAAAATAGAGGGCAGGACAAGTCGGAAATTAATAGTTCCACAAGACTTCGATGAAATTCCATTCTCAATGTCTTGGGACAAAATATTGCTGGCAAAATTCCCCACTTTTGACCCGACATGGACTGACGAAGTCAAATTAAAGTGGTTCGAAGCGTTTGACAAATTGCTGGAGCGGGGCCCATCTAAAGGCAAGAAATAGGAAGACCCCCTCTCACCCCTAACCTTACACCATCTTTAGTTCAAGCATTGCACGATACGCTATTCTGTGCAATACAGACGATTCAAGTGATTGTTCAGTAAGACTACTGCAATTAGCTCAATGCTTCTCGCCTAATTCACCGCCGGTGGTCAGCTTGCGTCAGTGCCTACAACCCAGGGCTTTGAGCAGGTCCCCTACTCTGACATCCCGAATAGTCTCATGTCTCATGTGAAGATTAGGATTAGTGCGGTACACATTTTCCCTTCCCACCTTTTGTCGCTCAATATATCCCGCTGTCTCTAAGCCATCAATAATCTTACGGACAGTCCACTCAGTAATGTTAATAGCAGAGGCGATTTCACGAGCTGTGCTCCGTGGGTGCTTGGTAATATAGGTAAGCACTAACCCATGATTGCTGATAAAAGTCCACTCGGGCATTTTCCTAAGTCCTCCTAAAGACTGTTGAAAGTTTATTTATAATATGCTATATTAATTAGGAAGAAAAATTCATTATATAAAACTAATGTGTTATTACCAATATTTATGTTTATAAGATAACAAAGAATTGGAAAGAAAGCAACCCCCTGTTTTTAGTCCAAATTGGCTGGCGGGGAAGCAGGTAGTATAGCAGTAAAACTATTGTATTACTATGAGAAGACTGGAAAAGCGGCAAATATTCATCTCCATCCTGGTAAGCTTCCTGGTATACGGGCTCACCTGCTATGGTTTATCGCCTACCATCACCAAGCCGATTCAAGGCGAGTCGCTTAGCTCTACCTTGTCGGGAAAAATACCGCTTAATGATGGGGAAAGTTACCCGGTGTCACTGCCTCTATGGCAGGTCAACGAGAGCAGTGGCGTATTGGCACAGATTGTCGTCAGAACCAGTTTATACCGAGTGTCCAGCAAGAACCCGGGCAATGTCCGAAGTGTATTATGCTGCTGCCACAACACAGATTCCAGCCATGCCGAAACTTCATTCCACATTGTTGATAGTACCAACACCGTCTTCAAACTGACAAACTATAAAGCTTGTCAGTACCTCGATATACCCCCACCACATGCCTTAGCCTCTCTGTAAGCTCAAGTAAGTAAGGTATCCCCCCAATTTACTCTTATCCTTTACTGCGTCTTGCGGTAAAAGCGTGATTCTTCGAGAAGCTTACTTACAGTTCCCTTTTGGTGACAGAGCGGTATCAGAATGGTAATAGAGTCGTGCCCAGACTGGGCTAAGACATTTATCTAAAGGTCATTGTCTGAAGTGCCACCCGTCCCCCAGAGAAAGGAGGTACAAGAAATGCTCTGGAAAAAGAAAACAGTAATAGAAAAGCCACCACAACCAAAGGTCGAGAAGCTACCCGGACCGAAACCAATGCCGGGACTAGTGGAAAAGCATCTGATAGCTGAGTACAAAATGGATCCTGATTTGGTACGGATCCTTAAAGCTGTAGTGCGTAAGAGTCCAAAGGCGGAAAAGGCGTTTGACTGCCGGATTTTCGACCAGTCAGAGGCAGAGGCAAGTGAGGTACAAATTAAGGACTATACCTCTCTTGATGGGCACCCGGAATTGATCCTCTATGAAGGATGGTTTGACGAGCAGTCTAAGCGTGTGGAATTGGGAGAGAAGAAAAAGCTCATCTACGACGTGCCCCTGTTTACCGAAGCCGAGATACAGCAGAAAATCGAGGCCTTGACTGAACCCGGCAGCACAGTCTTTTTCTACCAAGCTCGGGGGCCAGCAGTTGGAGGACCCCTCGGCCGGGGTGCTGCCATAATTGAGCTTAACCCGGATTATCCCACTAAAGGGAAAAAATACATCATTTTTACCGCCAATGTGGTTGGCATGGAACCGGTAAGCAACAGGCAAAAATTGTACGACTCCAACAAACCAAAGGAAATCGCAAAGTGGGTTAAGGAAGCCCATCATAAACGCGCCTACTAGAGTTATTAGCCAATATATGTGGAAAGCGCAACCTAAATAAGCCCTATACCTTCCCAGATGAAGCCAAGGCCTAAAAGAGTTGTAGGGGAAGTGCAAAAGTGATTGCGGCTTTATGGATAGTCCTTTTAGGAATGGCAATTATATTTGTTGTGCTCGGTATCCTGCTGGCGATGATGCTCTTGCTAAACAGGCTACTCAAGCCAGAAGCAAAGGAGAAGCGCTAAGCAATGGACATAGCGGCAGGTGATTTCCTTGCCTTTCTCAACCTGAACTGGCAGACCGTAGTCATGCTGGCAATAGGATGCCTGCTTATCTATCTGGGTATTGCCAAGAAAGTAGAGCCAGTCCTCCTCATACCTATAGGTACCGGTATTATTCTTGCCAATATCCCACTGGGCGGTGCCGTTGGGGAGGGTGGGATGTTCTCAATATTAAGGAAGGCAGGCATTAATACTGAGCTCTTTCCCCTCCTTATCTTCATTGGCCTTGGTGCCATGATTGACTTTGGACCTTTCCTGGAAAGACCCTACACCATTCTTCTTGGAGCAGCTGCCCAGTTTGGTATTTTTGGCACTTTCTTTTTGGCTTATCTCCTGGGTGACGGCTGGCTTAGAGTCTTGGACTTCAGCCTGAAGGACGCCGCTTCTATCGGCATGATTGGTTCAGCAGACGGCCCAACCTCAATTTATGTTGCTACCGTGCTTGGTTCCAAGTATGCCCCGGCAATCGTGATCGCCGCCTATTCTTATATGGCACTAGTGCCCATTATCCAGCCGCCAATAATGAAGCTCCTGACGACTAAAGAGGAAAGAAAGCTAAAGATGCCGACTAAGGTGGGGGGGATTTCCCGACGAACGAAAATTATCTTTCCCCTGGCTACGATACTCATCGTCGGTTTGCTAGCTCCTAAAGCGACCCCCCTTATTGGCTGCCTTATGTTTGGCAATCTGCTTCGAGAATCAGGGGTGGTGAGTAGACTTGCCTCCGCGGCTCAAAATGAGATGGCAAACATTGTAACTATCCTGCTCGGGCTTACCGTCGGGGGAATGATGGTGGCGGCCGATTTCCTTAAGACTGAGACGATAATCATCTTCGTAATGGGGCTAGTCGCCTTTTCCCTGGCTACGGCGGCAGGCGTTATCTCGGGCAAGATAATGTGCGTCCTGTTGCGGGGCAAGATTAACCCGCTGATTGGAGCTGCCGGGATTTCGGCGTTTCCAATGTCGGCTCGGGTAGTGCAAAAGGTGGGACTGGAAGCCAATCCCTATAACCACCTACTAATGTATGCCACCGGGGCTAACACCGCCGGGCAGATTGCCTCAGTGGTTGCCGGTGGCGCGATGTTAATGCTGGTTCCCCTATTTGCTTAATTGGAGAAAATTATGTATTTAGGTAGCCCAGAGTTTATCTTTGGTGGTCCCTTCCCCGGAAGCCATATCATAATGCTCCTATTCGGGGTATTCTTAACCTACCTTGGCATTGGGAAGAGATTTGAGGCGCTCCTTCTTGTTCCTATCGGTTTCACCATGATAGCAGTCAACCTGTTTCCAGGATTGATGGGTGCCAATTTTGATATAACCGCACCCGCTGACGGCACAGTACAGGTAATATATGTACAACCAGTAGAAGAAGAGAGGCTGAGAATTGATGAAGGCACCCCCCTCTTCCAGATAGACACCTGTGTGATAAAAGCACCCTACAGCGGTGAGTTGACCACGAAAAACATAGCCGTGCACGAGGGTGATATAGTTAATGCTCACGATAAGCTGGCAACGCTTGAGAATGTATCATTGTTTGTTGAGGGGGTGTATCCCACGGGCTTCATTTCCCGCCTCGTCAGTTATGGCATCCTATGGGATATGATACCCCTGTTCATTTTTGTTGGTCTTGGGGCTCTAACTGATTTTACCCCACTCATTGCTGACCCCAAGAAGTTAATCTTGGGTGCGGCAGCCCAACTGGGCGTCTATTTTGTCTTCTATACCGCGCTGCTCGTTGGCTTTACCATGCCTGAGGCAGCTTCTATAGGAATAATTGGCGGCGCCGACGGACCAACAACAATCTACCTCACCGGCAAACTTGCCCCCTACCTACTTTGCGCTACTGCACCCGCTGCCTATACTTACATGGCCATGGTGCCTCTGATCCAACCTCCAATAATAAGGCTGTTCACCACCAAGAAGGAAAGAGCTATCTATATGAATCCACAGCTAAGGAAGGTATCGCGTCTTGAGCTGATTCTATTTCCATTCATACTGATGATAATATCGGTATTACTCGTTCCTCCGGTGGCACCGATTATGACCGCCTTCATGATCGGTAATTTGTTCAGAGTATCGGGAGTCACTGACAGGTTATCACGGACAGCCAGCGAGTCTTTTATCGACATCATGACGATACTTCTTGGGCTAGCAGTTGGTGGCATCATGAGCGCCGAGAACTTTCTCAGCAGCTACAAACCGGTGGAAATATTCGTTATGGGAATAGTAGCCTTCGCCGTGTCCACTGCCGGTGGTGTGCTTATTGCCAAGCTAATGAACCTCTTTCTTAAGGAGAAGATAAACCCAATGATTGGTGCTGCCGGAGTTTCGGCGGTACCAATGTCAGCACGGGTCGTGCAGAGGATGGGACAACAAGCAAACCCACGGAGCTTTCTGCTGATGCATGCCATGGGGCCCAATGCGGCAGGAGTTATTGGCACAGCAATAGCCGCCGGTTTCTTTCTGAAGCTACTGGGTTGACCGGGCAGTAGCGGTGCTGTCATCGGCATCCATTTGGGTAATACCGGAGGTGGGGAAGCCGATTATACGTCGGCTATTTAGTCCTCACTAATAGAGGGAATGATGTTTGACATTATAGGCAAAAGGTTCTGGTTCTTTCTAGGTTCCGGCATCGTAATCCTTATCGGCATTGTTTCCCTGGCGACCTTTGGCCTCAGAGCCGGGATTGAACTTAGCAGCGGCTCAATGATGACGGTTAGCTTTGAGCAGGAAGTAGTTCAAGGTGAATTGAAACAGGAAGTGGCTAGTCTGGGCTATGCCAATGCCATTATTCAACGCACTGGGGAGGGGGATTTTCTGTTCCGCTTGCCGGAGCTGCAAGGTGAGGCCAGGGCTGAATTAGAGGCTGGGCTAGCCGCTAAATTTGGCGCTTTTGAAGTTAAGGAGTTTGCCGAGGTCTCGCCCTTGGTAGCTGCTGAGACAATGCGGAATGCCGTCATTGCTGTAGCTGTGGCTAGCATAGGCATACTGCTTTATGTCGCTTGGGCATTTCGTAAGATGCCAAACCCTTTCCGCTATGGTACCTGTGCCATAATTGCCTTGGCGCACGATGTGCTGGTAGTGGTGGGAATCTTCTCTATTCTTGGTCACATGCTAGGCTGGGAAATCAACCTGATGTTTATTACCGGCATCCTCGCTGTCATTGGCTATAGTGTTAATGATACTGTCATCATTTTTGACCGAATACGTGAGAATTTGCTCAAGGCTGCGACCTTTGATTTCGAGGTTATAGTGAATAATAGCCTAGTTGAAACCTTAGGACGTTCCCTTAATACCAGCCTGACCACTCTGTTTACGGTTCTGGCTCTTCTCCTCTTTGTTGGGGCAACAATTCAGAACTTCGCTGTGGCTCTACTCATTGGCATCATTACTGGCACCTACAGTTCAATATGCATTGCGGCACCATTGTTAGTAGTTTGGAGAAGAAGGTCAACATAAAAACACACCAGCCAGCGGTCAGATTCGAACTGACGACCGGCGGTTTACGAAACCGCTGCTCTACCCCTGAGCTACGCTGGCTTTATCCAAGTATAGCACAAAGCCAAATTATTTATTAACCCCATCCCCTGTATCCCCTTCCCCTTGGCAAGGGGAAGGGGAAGATTCTTCTGAAGAGGGACTTCGTCCCTCTTAGACACCCCAAAAAGAAGAGAGTTTTAGAGGCTAAGCCTCTGAGGGCAGGTGGGTGGGAAGAAAAAGATAAGTTAAAAAATTGACGCCCAGATAGGGTTATGCTAGTATAAGTAGCTATGCAGGTAGAGGAAGAGCTGGGCAAGCAATCAGCCGAAAAGGATATGCTACTAACCATCGGCGTCTTTGACGGGGTTCACCTCGGTCATAGATACCTGATTTCCCAATTAACCGAGCTTGCCCAAAAGCAGGGCCTGCTTAGTGGAGTGGTAACCTTTCGCCAGCATCCCCAGGAGGTGCTATTCCCTCAAACCAAGCTACCATTCCTGACCGACCTTGCCCAGAGAACAACTCTGCTAAAGAATGAAGGCGTTGAGGCTATTATCGCCCTGTCCTTTACCCGTGAGTTAGCCCAGCTCAGCCCTCGGCAATTCCTGGGGTTACTAGAGAAATACCTCAGAATGCGGGGACTGGTAATTGGACCAGACTTTGCCCTGGGTCAAAGCAGGGAAGGCGATACCGATACCCTGCGCCGACTGGGGCAGGAAATGGGCTTCAGTGTAACCGTGGTACCCCCGATAATAGTAGATGGTGAGGTGGTAAGCAGCACCGCTATCAGGAAGGCTCTAGCTTTAGGAGATATGAAACGGGTGCAGAAGCTGGTTGGGCGTCCCTTCAGCCTTTATGGACGTGTAATCCCCGGGGCGGGGCGGGGTATAGAGTTGGGCTTCCCCACCGCCAATCTGGATACAAACGCGGAGCAAGCCCTCCCCGCTGAGGGCGTTTATATTAGCCAGGTTCATATTGACGACCAAGCCTATGTCTCAATGACCAACATTGGCCAGCGCCCTACCTTCGGTGAAAACCAGCGTGTGGTCGAGGTCTACCTCCTCGACTACCACGGCGACCTGTACGGGCAGGAGCTAGCCATTGACATCATTGAGCGCCTCCGTGGCGAGATAAAATTTGATACCCCGGAAGAACTGAAGAAACAGATAGCCGAGGACGTAAAACGGGGAAGAGCCATATTAAAAACACGAGGTGGAAACTAGACTATGTTCAACCAAGATATCGGTTATTTGCTAAAGCGGGGGGTAGCCGAAATTATAGTAGAAGATGAGATGTTGGAGCTACTGCGCTCAGGCAAAAAACTACGGCTAAAGGAGGGTTTCGACCCCAGTTTCCCCGACATTCACTTAGGGCACATGGTAGCACTACGCAAACTGCGCCAATTCCAGGAGCTGGGCCACCAGATTGTTCTCATCGTTGCTGATTGGACCGCCCAGATTGGCGACCCCAGTGGAATGTCAGCCACCCGACCTATGCTCTCTCTTGAACAGGTCAAGGCTAACGCTGAAACTTATATGCAGCAGTTCTTTAAAGTGGTTGATAAGGAAAAGACAGAGATAAGATGGCAGAGTGAGTGGTTTGGTAAATTTACCCTGACTGACATTATCCAGCTCACCAGTAAGTTCACTGTTGCCCAGTTTCTGGCTCGAGACGACTTCAGCGCCCGCTATAAAGCCGAGCGCCCCATTGCCCTGACCGAGCTACTTTACCCACTGCTCCAGGCTTACGACTCAGTGGCTATTCAGGCTGATGTCGAATTTGGCGGCACTGACCAGAAGTTTAACTTCCTGGTAGGAAGAGAGCTTCAGTCTATGATGGGGCAGCCCCCCCAACAATGCTTTATGGTTCCTCTGCTGGTTGGAACCGATGGCAGTCAGAAGATGAGCAAAAGCCTGGGTAACTATATTGGTGTCACTGACCCACCCGAGGAGATATACGGCAAGGTGATGTCCATCCCGGATAGCCTGATTATGGACTACTTTGAATTGCTGACCGATGTCCCTGACCAGGAACTGGAGGAATTCAGACAAGGGCTTAAGGGGGCAACTATTAACCCTATGGAGCTTAAAAAGCGCCTAGCCAGAGAAATTATAACCCAGCTCTACGACCAAAAGGCAGCCACCGGAGCCGAGGAGCACTTTGAAAGAACGGTGCAACGAAAGCAAATGCCGGAAGAGATAAGCCTTGGCACCAAGTCAGTTGGCAGTCTTCAAGATTATCTTGTGAAAAACCGCTTTGCAAAAAGCCGGAGTGAGGCCAAGCGTCTCATTGAACAGGGTGCTGTATACATAGATGGCAAAAGAGTCACTGACGTGAATTTCACTTTCCCTAAAGACACTATCATAAGAGTAGGTAAGCGACGTTATATTAAGTCTACTTAGTGCTGATTAGAATGCACAAACGCCGCTTTGCCAAAGTAATAAATATTGATACACTATAATAAAGGAGAAAAATGGAGCACCTACGCGTTCCAGGACCCACCCCCTGCCCGACCGATGTTCTTCAGTCAATGACCAAGCAGATGATAAATCATCGGGGTCCCGAATTTGGGCAGATACTAAACGGGATAACGGCTAAACTAAAACAGTTATTCCAGACCAAGGGTGATGTTTTTCTGCTCACTGGTTCAGGCACCGGGGGTCTAGAGGCAGCCATCGTTAATACCCTGTCTCCGGGAGACAAAGTGCTATCGGTGTCTATCGGCGTCTTTGGCGAACGCTTTGCCACTATCGCCGGGAAATTTGGCGCCGAGGTAATCCCGCTCCGCTTTGAATGGGGCACGGCGGCTGATGTAGATGCCGTTCGCCAGGCTCTTAAGGCGGAACCGAAAATAAAAGCGGTGCTGGTTACCCACAATGAGACCTCCACCGGCGTCACCAATGACCTGGCGGCAATAAGCTCAGCGGTGAAGGAATTTGATAAACTGCTGCTGGTTGATGCCATCAGCAGCCTGGGCTCAATCAACCTGCCCGTGGATGACTGGAACGTAGATATAGCTATTACCGGCTCTCAGAAGGGGTGGATGGTTCCTCCCGGCCTGGCTATGGTCAGCATGAGCCAGGAGGCGTGGCAGGCGCATGCGAATGCTACCATGCCCCGCTTTTACTGGGACTTCACCCAGGCCAAGAACTACCTGGAAAGAACACCGACACAGACGCCGTGGACGCCGGTTATCCCTGTAATATTTGCCCTCTCGGTGGCACTGGATATGATATTAAAGGAAGGCTTGGCTAATGTCTTCGCCCGGCATGCCAGAGTTGCCCAAGCCGCCCGAGATGGAATAAAATCACTGGGCTTATCCCTTTTCGCCGAGGAAAGCCATGCCTCCAACACGGTTACCGCCGTAGCTGCTTCAGATGGGCTGGATACCAAGAAAATGCTCAAGATTCTGAGAGAGGAACACCAGGTTGTGCTTGCCGGCGGACAGCAGAAACTGGATGGCAAAATATTCCGCATCGGTCACCTGGGCTGGGTAACCGAAAACGATATTAAAATAGTAATATCAGCCCTGAAAAAGGTATTACCACAGGCTGGATTCAGGAGCAGTTAAAGATGAAGGTCTTAATTGCTGACCCCATTTCTGAAGAGGGCATAGATATTCTGCGCGGTCATGCCGAGGTGGATATCAAGACCGGGCTCAAACCAGAGGAGCTAATATCCATCATCGGCGACTATGAAGCGCTGATAGTGCGCAGCCAGACCAAGGTCTCAGCTAAGGTTATTCAAGCCGGGAAAAAGCTACAGGTCATCGCCCGAGCTGGTGTCGGCGTAGACAACATTGATGTCGATGAAGCAACCCAACGAGGCATAGTGGTGGTTAATGCCCCCACCGGCAACACTATCTCAGCCGCCGAGCACACTATCGCCCTTATGCTCTCCTTAACCCGCCACATCCCACAGGCTAATGCCATGCTCAAATCAGGGAAATGGCGCCGGGCTGATTTTATGGGTACTGAGGTAAGAGACAAGACCTTAGGTATCATAGGCCTGGGTAATGTGGGTTCAGAGGTAGCCAAGCGTGCCCGAGGTCTACAAATGAAGCTCATCGCCCACGACCCCTTCATCTCTGTCGACCATGCCCGCAACCTGCAGGTGGAGCTTGTTCCCTTAAAACAGTTACTCAAGGAAGCAGACTTCATCACCCTCCATATTCCATTAACACCTCAAACCAAGGGACTGATTGGGACTAAAGAGCTGGCTTTGGTCAAACCAACAGTCCGCATCATTAATACTGCCCGGGGTGGGCTAATCGATGAGAAGGCGCTGGCTAAGGCGGTAAAAGAGAAGCGGGCGGCTGGTGCCGCCATTGATGTCTTCGCCACAGAACCGGCTACCAGCAGCATCCTCTTTGAGGATGATAACATCGTCGTTACCCCTCATTTGGGAGCTTCCACCGCTGAGGCTCAAGTCACGGCAGCTAAGGATGTAGCCGAGCAGGTTATTGATATATTTAGAGGACAACCACCCAGATATTCGGTTAATGCTCCTTTTATCCCGGCTGAAACCCTCTCGGCTCTGGCACCCTTTATGAAGGTTGCCTCCACACTGGGCAGGCTGGCTAGTCAGCTAGCTGAGGGACAAACGAATGCCATCCAGGTTAAATATGAAGGCGAGATTTCCAATTATGATACCAATACTCTCAAGGCAGCCGTTATTGGGGGACTGCTTGAAGGGATAAGTGAGGAGCGGGTTAATCTGGTCAATGCCAATATACTCGCTGCCCGGCGTGGTCTCAGCATTGTGGAACAAAAAGAAGCTACCTGTGAAAACTATGCCAGTCTTGTTACCGTAGAGGTTGCTACCAGCGCCGGGGCAACCACCGTCGCCGGGACGGTAATACATGGCGAATCGCACATAGTTCGGGTCAACAAATACTGGATTGATATTGTGCCCACCGGGGGCTATTTCATTTTCAGCGACCACCTGGACCGCCCCGGGCTTATCGGAACCGTAGGCAAGATAACCGGCGATGCCGATATAAATATTAGCGCCATGCACGTGTCTCGCCTCAAACCCAGAGGTCAAGCGCTGATGATACTAGCCCTAGATGAGCCTCTGCCTGAAGAACGGCAGCAGCAATTGTTATCTATCCCTGATATCTACACAGTGAAACTGGTAAAGCTGTAAGGTATCTACACCAGCCGATGGAAGACCAATCCCGCTGGCACTTTGGGGTAAAAGTAGGTCGCCTTCTTCGACATCCTATCGCCGGCATCGGCAATGGCTTTGACCACTTCCACCTTAATCGGGCTTAAAAGAAAGGCTAGCTGGTATTCTTGCTCTAATACCTTGTTTACCGCATCCTCTCCGTCATAGCTATAACTCAGGGTTAGTTCCCCACCACCACTGCCCAGCCCCGCCAGCTTACCCAATATGACATCATCAACAATATCAACGTCCAACCTTTTGTATAGCTCAGAATGAAAGTAAGGCATCATTTGGTCGGCGGCAGTAAAGTCGCGCAACCTAAGCAGGAGAAGACGCCCCTCAGCCAAACCAAGAAGAACCAATCTAACCTCATTTGTCTCCCCTGCCGCTAGTAAATGGTCAATTTGTTGCCAGACATCAGGTTTATTAAGCGACAGTTCCTCTATTTCAAGGAATGACCCCAACTTAGCCGTCAACTCATTCAGGGTTGCTCTTGACATACCACGAACCAGCCGGTGAGCCGGCAGAATGATAAGCCCGGGGTCGGAGAAATCCACCAGCTCCATCATCACGAAATTAAACGCCTCGTCTCCTGAAACTGATGAAGAACAGGTGCGTTTCTCTCTCTGGTAGGTAAGGGCGCTCTCATAGCGATGATGCCCATCGGCAACATAAAGCGGCTGATGGGCTAAGCTACCGCATATCTGGTCGATAACCTCAGGCTCAGTGACAGCCCAAACATTATGCCTTTCTCCCCGTCCGTCCCCTGAGCTAATTACAGGCTGGCCTGGCTCCTGCGCCGCCAGCAACGAGGAGACCCGCTGTCCCTGATCTTCAAATAAAGCTAAGATTGAGCTAGTATTGGCTTGGCATACCCATAGCAGGCTCAATCGGTCATCGGTGTGCTCAACCAGTGTGCCCTCATGAGGGCGGATTACCATCTCATCCCATTCCACCAGCCTGACACAGGCGATTATACCGCGGCGTCTGCATTCCTTCCCCCTGTAGTTGAAATAGTGGTCGTGGAGATAGATAGCCGGCACTTCGTCAACCACCAGAACGCCTTGCTCCAGCCACCGCTCTAAGATGGCTGCGGAACGAGTATATTTATTGTCGGTAGTCGTATCCTGAGGTAACTCCCGATTATGCTCTAAGCGGACGAAGTTATACTCGCTGCGGCGATAAAGCTCTTGCTGCAACTGTGGAGAAATAATGTCATATGGGGGGCAGATAACGTCAGCCAGGTCTTTGACCAGCTCTTGATTATAACGCACCCCCCGGAAGGGATGAACTTCAGCCACGGTTTCCTCTTTCTAATATACAGGGGATTCTGCCAGCCTAGTTTACCGTATGCTAAGGAAAGACACAAGCGTCACTACTAAATGTTTAAACCCACCCACCCTCCCACAAAAGCCTAGCAGCAAGCCCTAGAGGGCGGGTGGGTGGGAAGAACCAAGCTAGCAAATAACCATATCTATCATGGTATCACCGGTTTATCTTTTGCCAAGCTAGACAGTGTGTTATAATTTTTATAAGAACAGCATCTTGAAGGTGTTCTGTGGCCAACTTAAACCAGGTAAAGCAACGGATAGAGCAACTAAGGGCGGAAATTAACCATCATAACTATCGGTATTATGTGCTGGATAGTCCCGAGATTTCTGACGCCGAATATGATGAGTTAATGAGGGAACTCCAGAAGCTGGAGGAGGAGCATCCCCAGTTCTTGACCCCAGACTCACCCACCCAGCGGGTAGGGGCGGCTCCGGTAGAAGCCTTCGGCGTAGTAGAACACCCCCAGCCCCTGCTTTCCCTAGGTAACGCCTTCTCTCAAGAGGAGCTGGCTGCCTGGTATAAGCGGACTTCAAAGCTAACAGCCGGAGAGAAATTCGACTTTACCTGCGAGCATAAGATTGATGGCTTAGCCGTAGCCCTGACCTATGTCGATGGCAGATTCACCACCGGGGCTACCCGCGGCGATGGTCTGCGCGGTGAAGATATCACCCAGAACCTGAAGACCATCAGGAGCATCCCATTGTCTGTCCCCAGAGATGCCCCAGCCCGATTTGAGGTGCGGGGTGAGGTCTTTCTACCCAAAGCCGGCTTTGAGAAACTGAATCGGGAGCGGGCTAAAGAAGGGCTGCCCCTGTTTGCCAACCCCAGGAATGCCGCCGCCGGCTCGGTGCGCCAGCTTGACCCCCGCATCACCGCCAAGCGCCCGCTGGATATCTATATCTACATGCTGGGTTATGCCGAAGGTAAAGACACTCCCCCCACCCACTGGGAAACCATGGAGTATCTCAAGTCACTTGGCTTTAAGATAAACCCCAATAACGAGCTGCTCACCAGCATTGACCAGGTTGAGAAATTCTACCACACCTGGGTGGAGAGAAGAGAGAGCCTGCCCTACGAAGCTGACGGCATCGTGGTCAAGGTAAACCAGCTTGACCTCCAGGAACGACTGGGAAGCATCGGTCATGAGCCGAGGTGGGCTATAGCCTATAAATTCCCTGCCATTCAGGGCACCACACGACTAAAGGAAATCAGGATTAGCGTGGGCAGAACCGGTACCCTCAACCCCTATGCTATCCTGGAGCCGGTCTCCGTGGGAGGAGTAACCATTAAACAGGCCGCCCTGCACAATGAGGACGACATCAGGCGCAAGGACATCCGCATCGGTGATACCGTTGTGATACAGCGAGCCGGTGAGGTGATACCACAGGTCGTGGGACCGGTCACAAGCAAGCGCACCGGGCGAGAAAAGGTATTTAAAATGCCCAAACGCTGCCCGGTATGTGGCGCTGAGGCGATTAAGCCTGAGGGGGAGGCTATGTCACGCTGCACCAATGCCGCCTGTCCCGCCCAGGTCCATGAGCGACTGGAGCACTTCGTCTCCCGGGGAGGCATGGATATCAGGGGCATCGGCGAGTCACAGAGCGCTATGCTGCTAAGGGAGGGGCTGGTCAAAAATGCGGCTGACCTCTATGACCTAAAGGATAAAAAGGAGAAGCTTGTCCAAATAGAACGAATGGCAGAAAAGAGCGTCAGCAATATACTGAATGCCATTGAGAACAGCAAACGGAGACCGTTATCCAGGGTCATCTTTGCCCTGGGTATACTTCATATCGGCGAAGAGATGGCAGAGATTCTAGCCAGTCACTTTGGCAGTATGGATGGACTGGCCAAGGCATCCAGAGATGAACTCATGGATATCGAAGCCATCGGACCCAAGATTGCCGATAGCGTCCTTGCCTTCTTCCGGCAGGAAGAAAACCAAAAAATCATCCAAAGGCTGAAGGACGCCGGGGTTAAACTGGAAGAAAAGAAAGCCAAGGCCGAGGAACTGCCTCTAGCCGGGCTGGAGTTTGTTATCACCGGCAAGCTGGAAGCCTTCTCCCGGCAGGAAGCAGAGACAAAGATAAAAGCCCTCGGCGGCACAACCAAAGACAATGTTACCAGGAAAACCACTTACCTGGTAATAGGCGCCGAACCCGGCGGCACAAAATTTGCCAGAGCCCAGGAGCTGGGCACCAAGCAGCTTACCGAAGAGGAGCTCCTCCGTCTTCTGGAGCGGAAAGCCTGATATGAAGTTAATCATTGGCTTAGGTAATCCGGGGCGGGCTTATGCCCGCAACCGCCATAATATCGGCTTTTCTTGCCTCAGCCATTTTGCCCGCACTCACGGCATAAAATTCGATAAGAAGCAGGGGCTCGCCCGGATTGGCATGGGCAAAGTTGCTAACAATGAGCTGGTATTAGCCAGACCCCAGACCTACATGAACTCAAGCGGTCGGTCGGTAAGCCGGCTGGTACAGAAGTTCAATATCAACCTTAACGACCTCCTGGTTATCCACGACGACCTTGACCTGCCCCTGGCTAAAGTCCGCTTAAGCTTTGGCAGCAGCTCCGGCGGGCACAAGGGCATTGACTCTATCATCAACGAACTGGGAAGTCAGGATTTCATTCGCATTCGGGTGGGCATTGGACGACCGGATAAGGCTGAGATTAGCGAGGAAGACATTATTGCCTACGTGCTCAGCGATTTCACATTTAAGGGAAAACAAGCCATCGCCCGCGTCATACCGATGGTCAGTGAAGCCATCCTCTGCCTCCTCACCGAGGGTCTGACTACGGCTATGAATAAGTACAACTAAATATTTAATTTAACCTCACCCCCTTTATCCCCCTCTCCTTAAAAGGAGAGGGGGAGGATTTTTTTAAAAGAGGAGCTTGCGCCCCTCTTAAACACCCATAATATTTGGGCTGCGCCTCTCCTAAACCCCAAAAAAGGAGTTTTAGAGGTGAAACCTCTGAGGGCGGGTGGGTGGGAAAAAGACATTTAAAAACAAGGGGAGGGGATGGGAAGAAAGACAAAAATTGGGGGGGAATCGGGGTGCCAGACCTCCCTTTGCCATAGCTCAGCCTCAGTGATATAATTCCTATACCTATGGATATGAAAAAATTCATTGCCGTTATTGGCGGTGGACAATGCTCTAAAGAGGAAGCCCGGCAAGCAAAAGAGGTAGGTCGCCAGTTAGCCAAGCGAGGTGCTATCCTGGTCTGCGGCGGGCTGGGCGGGATTATGGAGGCAGCCTGCAAGGGCGCTAGCTCTGAGGGTGGGATAACTGTTGGCGTCCTGCCCGGCGATGATAGGCAGTCAGCCAACCCCTATGTGCAAATTCCCATAGTTACCAACATGGGCTACGCCAGAAACGTGGCTGTGGTCAAATCAGCCCAGGCGGTTATCGCCATCGGCGGTAGCTATGGCACCCTCTCCGAGATAAGCCACGCCTTGCAGAGCGGCATACCGGTTATCGGCTTAAATACCTGGTCACTGTCCCGAAACGGTCGGGAGGACAAGTCCATTATACCGGCGCAAAGCGCAACTGATGCCGTAGACAAAGCCCTTGATTTAGCCGCCGCCTGAAAGTCAAAGGAATAAAGTGTCAACCATTGACAAGGTCAAAGCCAGGGAAATCCTGGACTCCAGGGGCAATCCCACTCTGGAGGTTGAGGTAGAGCTATCCGATGGCACCATTGGGCGGGCAGCGGTGCCCTCCGGAGCCAGCACCGGCAAGCATGAGGCGGTGGAACTCAGGGACGGCGACAAGTCCCGCTTCGGCGGGCTGGGAGTACTCAAGGCAATAGCCAATGTCAATAAAGATATCGCCTCGGCTATAACCGGCATGCCAGTCTCAGACTACACAGCCATCGACCACAAGTTGATAGAGCTTGATGGCACCGCCAATAAATCACGGCTGGGGGCTAACGCCATGGTGGGAACTTCGTTAGCCGTGGCTCACGCTGCGGCTAACTCCCGTAATATGCCCTTATACCGCTACCTGGGTGGGGACACCACCTACACCCTGCCTGTCCCCATGTTCAACATCCTGAACGGCGGCAAGCATGCCGCCAACTCCACCGATTTTCAGGAGTTCATGGTGGTGCCGGCTGGAGCCAAAAGCTTCAGTCATGCCCTGCAAATGGGTACCGAAGTCTACCACTCACTGAAACAGGTGCTCAAGGATAAAGGTCTGAATACCAACGTCGGCGACGAGGGAGGATTCGCCCCCTCCCTGCCCTCAAATAAGCAAGCCATAGAAGCTGTCCTCTCCGCCATTGAAAAAGCTGGCTATAAGCCGGGCAAGGACTGCTTCATCGCCCTGGACCCGGCCGCCAGCGAATTCTGTATGGATAATCAGTATGTCTTATCAATAGAGGGCGTCTCTCTCAACTCTGAGGAGATGGTTGAATATTATGTCAAGTGGGCATCCGCCTACCCTATTATCAGCATTGAGGATGGTATGGCTGAGGACGACTGGGAAGGCTGGCAGCTGCTAACCAAAAACTTAGGCGGCAAAGTCCAGCTTGTCGGCGATGACCTCTATGTTACCAATGCTAGTCGCCTAAGCCAGGGAATCAAGCTAAAGGCGTCCAACTCCATTCTTATCAAGCCCAACCAGATTGGCACCCTCACCGAGACTGTGGCCGCCATTAAGATGGCGCAGCAGGCTGGCTGGACGGCAGTGGTGAGCCACCGCTCCGGCGAGACCGAAGATACCACTATAGCCGACCTGGCGGTAGGGCTGGCTACCGGCTTAATCAAAGCCGGCGCCCCCTGTCGCTCCGAGCGCACTGCCAAGTATAATCGCCTGCTCAGAATTGAAGGCGAGCTGGGGGAAGACGCCTCATTTGCCGGGATGAAGGCTTTTTATAGCATAAAGAGATGAGGTAAGGATGAGAATAACATCCGGGAGCATAGAATTCGAGCCTGGTATCTACATTCACCAGCTACAACTACCCATTCCAGATAGCCAGCTAGGGTATGTTAATACCTATCTAGTTGATGGAGATAGAGATAATGGGGCTCTCCTTATTGACACCGGCTTGAATACCGAAGAGGCATTTGATTCTCTAAAACGTCAACTGGCTAATATTGGTGTTGAGTGGGAAAAAATCCGCCAGATAGTAATCACCCACGCTCACCCTGACCACTATGGTCTGGCAGGAAAGTTAAAACGTCGCTGCAGTGCCAAGGTCTACCTGCATGAGCTGGAGAGAGACATAATCAAATCAAGATATATCGATATGGATAGGCTTCTCCAGCAAATTGAGAGTTGGTTACAGGTGAACGGTACGCCCCCAGATGAGCTCACTAAGCTCCAAACGGCGTCTCTACCACTAAGAAGGTTTGTGACTCCTGTCTTACCTGATGTCACCCTTTATGGCGGTGAAACTATCACCACTGGTTATTTCAGCTTCAAGGTGCTGTGGACGCCAGGGCACGCCTCAGGACACATATGCCTGTATGAGCCAACCAGAAAAATCCTATTTTCGGGAGACCATATCCTGCCCACCATTACTCCCCATATTGGACTGCACCCTCAATCAAGCAATAATCCACTGGGTGACTACCTCAACTCACTAAATGCATTAAAACAACTAGATGTCAAACTTGTTTTGCCCGGGCATGAGCACCCTTTCTACGCCTTCAAACCAAGGATTGAGGAGATTATCCAGCACCACAAACAGAGAAACTCGGAAATTATAAGCACCTTGAATACCGCCTCAAAAACAGCCTACCAAATATCCACCGGAATTACTTGGATGCACGATGTTAACGGGGTTGGCTGGGACAAATTAGGACCGTGGGATAAAAGAATGGCAGTATTGGAAACTCTGTCCCATCTGGAAGCAATGAGAGCAAGGAAGGAAGTGGACAAATCTATCAAGGATGACATTATATATTACCACATACCTTGACTAGGAAAAATAAATGAACCAACCGAATAAACCAGGGAAGATTCCAAAACAGATTAGAAAGTGGACCTGTCACAAGCTTGAGTGCTTTGCTGAATATATTGAAGCCTATACCAGAACGCTGGACAATGACCAGTGTTGCTACCTGGAGCTATATGCTGGATGTGGCAACTGTATCTGTAAGGGCACCGACTGCATTATTGAAGACTCAGCACTTCGGGCACTGGGAACCGAAACCAAATTTGCCAAATATATACTTATAACCAGAGACAGCCAGGACGCCGAAAACTTAAAGCAGTTGACAGCCCCACACGATACTGCTGATATAGAGATAATAACTGGCAACCCGGTTAATGAGAAAGTCCTCCAGCAAGCCTTTGACCTCATTCCCCGCTCGGCATCCAGCTTTGCCCTTATTGACCCCCCGGGATACAAGAAGCTGCGATGGTCAACAATCAAAAAACTGGGGGCTCATGGCAGCGATTGGAAGGGTCACAAGATAGACCTGCTGATAATCCTCCCCCTGGAGATGGCTCTGCTGCGGAATTTAACCCGCCCCGAGTGCCAGGTCTCAATAACCAGACTCTATGGAAACCGCAAATGGCAGGAGATTAAGCAAAAAAGGCTAGAGGGTAAAATAGGACCAGATGAAATGAGACGCCAGCTGGTGAAGCTATTCAAGGCAGGGCTAAGAGGTCTGGGCTACAAGTATGTTGAGGATTTCAAGCCGGCTTCACCCTCACGCCAGCCCTTTTACCACGTAATTTGGGCTAGCGACAGTAAGCGGGAGACTAAAATGATAAGCGATGTCTGGGGCAGGGAAAGATACCTGCCCTGCGAGCTGCTTTACAGCCGGAAAGATAAAACTAAATGAAAAGAATCGGCATCACCACCACCGTTCCCATAGAGATTTTGCTAGCCGCTGGCTATCAGCCGGTTGACCTGAACAACGTCTTTATCACCGACCCCAGCCCGGAACGGCTGGTCAATATCGCCGAGAGAGCGGGCTTCCCCTTAAACTGCTGTAGCTGGATTAAGGGAATCTACGGGGCATGTATGGAACATAAAATTGATACCGTCCTCTGTGTTACCACCGGCGATTGCTCCAACACCATCATGCTGATGGAGGTGCTAAAGTTAAAAGGAATCAACGTCGTGCCCTTTGCTTACCCCGAGAAACCAGATACCCGGCGAATGCATCAATCCCTGCTGGCGCTGGCGGAAACCCTGAATACCACCCTGGATGCTGCCGAGCAGGTCAGAGCTGAGCTTGCGTCCTGCCGCCATCTGGCGCTAAAGCTGGACGAGCTTACCTGGAAGGAAGGACTGGTCAGCGGCTTCGAGAACCACCTGTGGCTGGTATCCGCCTCCGACTTCAATCAAGACCAACATAAATATCACCAGGAGCTACAAGAATTACTAGCCCAGTGCCAGCAACGCCAGCCCTATCCCCAAGAATGGCTAAAGTTAGCCTACATCGGTGTGCCTTCGGTCTACGGCCAGGACTTCTATCCCTACCTGGAGAATAATGGGGCTAGAGTAGTCTTCAATGAAATTCAGCGCCAGTTCGCCATGCCCCAGCCGGGGGATTCCCTGGCTGAGCAATACTCCAACTATACCTACCCCTACTCTATATATGACCGGCTGAGGGACATCACCGCCGAGCTTGACCGGCGCCACATTGACGGGGTTATCCACTATGTCCAGGCTTTCTGCCATCGCGGCATTGGCGACATCATCTTTAGAAACGTTATTAAACTACCCATCCTGACCCTGGAAGGGAACGATGACTTTTTCCTGACCCATCACCTGAAAACCAGGATTGAAGCCTTCCTCGACATGCTCCAGCGCAGTCGACGAAGGACGAAAATCGTTGAGGAGGTATAAAAATGGCAACCAAAATCGGTATTAACGGCTTCGGGCGTGTGGGCAGATTAACCCTCAGGGCGGTTAACCAATACCATAAGGGCAAACTGGAGGTAGCAGCTATTAATGACCTGACTGATACCAGGACCAACGCCCACCTGCTGAAATGGGACAGCACCTATGGTCGCTACCCCGGGGAAGTAAAAGCCGCCGATGATTCCATCACGGTTGATGGTAAACAGGTAAAGGTGCTGGCCGAACGCGACCCAGCTAACATCCGGTGGCGCGACTGGGGCGTAGACATAGTGATAGAATCAACCGGCCTATTCACCGATGCCACCAAGGCAGCGGCTCACCTTAAGGGCGGTGCCAAGAAGGTGCTCATCTCCGCCCCGGCACGCAACGAGGATATAACCATCGTCCTCGGCGTCAATGAAGCTCAATATAAGCCGGATAAGCACCAGATTATATCCAACGCTTCCTGCACCACCAACTGCATTGCCCCGGTGGTCAAGGTGCTGCATCAAAGCTTTGGCGTAAGTAAAGGGCTGATGACTACTATTCACGCCTATACCAACGACCAGAGACTGCTGGATATGTTCCATCGCGACCTGCGCCGGGCGCGAGCCGCCGCCCTGAACCTCGTTCCCACCACCACCGGCGCTGCCAGAGCGGTAACTCAGGTTATCCCCGAACTCAAGG
>Ga0315545_1000625_pt1 | contig 37119 bp, 28 predicted proteins | sample SalMarSW160210MG_FD_203096 | JGI IMG/M metagenome (GOLD analysis project Ga0315545, IMG submission 203096) | Salt marsh sediment microbial communities from the Plum Island Ecosystem LTER, Massachusetts, United States - Salt Marsh Sediment SW1602-10 ...
TCCACAAGACGCCGCCAAGCGACCTCGTGAACGAGCGCTCGATGCGCCTCTACCTGGCGATCAAGAAGCTCGTGCGCAAGAACGAGTGGGACTTCTACACGATCCAGTCGTTCCCCGGCCTCGCCGACGACTACGCCGCCACCTGCTTCGCCCAGAGCATGATGCTCGAGGACGGCGTCGGCACCTCGACGCTGAGCGATTTCAACACGGCGCTGTCGGTCCTGCTGCTCACGAAGCTGAGCGCCGAGCCCGTCTACTACGGCGACCTGCAGCACATCGACAAGTCAACAAACGAGATCAAGATCATCGGCGACGGGGCGTGCCCGCCGTCGCTCGCCGGCAAGCTCGGTCCGGCCGGCTTCGCCGAGCACGGCATCCCGACCGAGGGCGAGGCCGGCGGCCTGTCGGTCAAGCTCGTCTGCAAGGTCGGTGAAGGCGTGCTCGCGCGCGTGAGCCGCGTCGACGGCGAGTTCCAGATGGCCGTGACGCGCTGCTCGATCTTCGAGCCGCCGGCCAAGCAGCTCAGGAAGCGCCAGCTCGAGTGCGGCATCCCGTTCTGGCCGCACGGGTTCGTCACCGCCCACTGCGACATCGACTCGCTGCTGCAGAACTGGAACAACGAGTACGCCGTCCTCGGCTACGGCGAGCACCTGTACGCCGCGCTCGAGGAGTTCTGCACGCTCACGGGCATCTGGCCGATCATGCTTTAGGCGTCGTCGGGCAAAAGGGGACGGGAACGATGAAGATCGGCGGGAAGACGTACACGCGACGGGAGCTCAACGAGCGGGTCGGCAACCTGGCGCAGCTCGGCGGCACGCGGCGCGTCGTCCTCGACGACGGGCCGGCCAAGGGCGTCAGCGCGATCGACGTGGACACGGGCACCGGGTTTCGCTTCACCGTGCTGCCGGACCGCGCCCTCGACATCTCGCGCGCGTCGTACAACGGCCTCGGCCTGGTGCACCTGACGGCGAACGGCGAGGTGCACCCGGCGTTCTACGACCCCCACGGCCTCGGCTGGCTGCGCAGCTTCTTCGCCGGCCTGCTCACGACGTGCGGGATCACGAACATCGGCCCACCCGGCACCGACGGCGACGAGGAGCTCGGCCTGCACGGCCGCTACGCGAACCTGCCCGCGCAGCGGGTCCAGGACCGCTCGGGCTGGGACGGCGACGAGTACCGGATCGAGATCGCGGGCACGGTCGAGCAGTGCGTGCTGTTCGGCGACAAGCTCCGGCTCACTCGGACGATCTCGACGCACATCGGCCGCCGGGGCGTGACGATCCACGACCGGGTCGAGAACTTCGGCCACCAACCATCGCCGTTTGCCATCCTCTATCACGTCAACCCCGGCTTCCCGCTCCTGGATGCGGCGAGCGAGCTCGTCGCGACCGTCGCCAAGACCGAGCCGGTCAACGAGCACTCGGCCAAGGCGATCGGCGAGTGGCACCGTTTCAGCGCGCCGACCGCCGGGTTCGCGGAGATGAACTACCTCCACACGGCGAAGCCCGATGCGAACGGCTTTGCGTGCGCGGCGATGCTCAATCGCGGACTCGCCGGCGGCTTGGGTCTCCGCGTGCGCTGGGACACGACGACGCTGCCGTACTTCAACGAATGGAAGATGATGGGCCAGGGCGACTACGTGGTCGGCATCGAGCCGTGCAACTCGCCGTGCGAGACGCGGGCCGTCGTGCGTGAGAAGGGGCTGCTGCCGATGCTTGAGCCGGGCGAGACGCGCGAGATGCACGTCGAGATCGACGTGCTCGCGGGCGCCGGCGAGCTTGACGCGTGCGCCACCGCCTGCGCGAAGTAAGCGAACGGCGAGCGAAAGCGGTAGCCTCACGGCCCGTCAGCGAGTCCGACCGAACGGCACGGGCAACGGGACGGCCCATCACCGCAGGAACAGCCGGCGTGAGAATCCTCATCGTCAATAAGTACTACTTCATGAAGGGCGGCGCCGAGCGCTACCTGTTCAACATCAAGCCGCTCCTCGAGGCCCGGGGCCATACCGTCGTGCCGCTGACGATCCGATTCGCGCGGAACGAGCCGACGCCCTACGCGCGCTACTTCCTCGATCCACCCGCCGGCGAGGGAGCCGTCCAACTCGAGCAGTTCAGCCTCAGCCTCACGACCCTGCCGCGGATGATCCTCACGGCGTTCTACTCGCCGCACGCGAAGGCGCGCGTGCGCCAGGCGATTCGCCAGGAGCGCATCGACCTCGTCTACGCGCTGAACATCTCGAACTACATCTCACCGAGCATCATCGACGCGGCCCACGCCGAGGGCGTGCCGTTCGTGCACCGGCTCAGCGACTTCCACCTCGTCTGCCCGGACGCGCTGTTCTACCGGCCCGGCAAGGATCGCTGCCTCGACTGCTTCCCCGGCAAGTACTGGCACGGCGTGCTGCACCGCTGCATCGGCGGATCGCTCGGCGCCTCGCTCGTTCGGTCCGCCTCGATGTTCTTCCACGACGCGATCCGCATCTACCACCGGGTCGACAGCTTCGTCTGCTCGAACCCGTTCATGCGTGACGTGCTCGGCGAGCGCGGGTTCGACCGAACGAAGCTCAACGTGATCCCGACCCCGATCGATGCGGGCCGGTTCCGGGTCGGCACGGACGACGACGGCTCGTTTCTGTACGCGGGGCGCATCAGCCGCGAGAAAGGCCTCGACGTGCTCGTCGAGGCCGCCGGCCTGATGCAGTCGCATGATGCGCGCGTGGTGATCGTCGGCGACACGGCGAGCCCGTACGCACACGAATGCATGGACCTGGCGGCCCGGCGGGGTGCGCGCGTCGAGTTTCTCGGTCCGCGCTACGGCGACGAGCTGCGCGGGCTGCTCGCGCGATGCCGGGCGAGCGTTCTGCCGTCGCGCTGGATCGACAATCTGCCGAACGCGGCGCTCGAGAGCTTCGCCGCGGGCAAGCCCGTCGTCGGCACGGACGTTGAAGGGGTTCGGACCGTCGTGCACGACGGCGAAACCGGTCTGCTGGCCGCGCCCGGCGATGCGGCCGACCTCGCCGCCAAGCTCGATGCGCTTGCGCGCGAGCCCGATACGGCCAAGCGCATGGGGCAGGCGGCCCGGCGGTTCGTCGAGGAGCAGCACTCGCCCGAGAAGCACTGTGAACGCCTCACGGAGGTGTTCCGGCAGGCGATCGCGCGGCGCCGCGCAAAACGCTAGGGTTTGACTCGGCGGCGCTGCGCCACTAGCATACGCAGCAATCTCTGGCAGGCTGTCAAGGGACAACACCAACGGTGAAGAAACGCAAGCACACCCTCGTGACCGGCGGCGCGGGCTTCGTCGGCAGTAACCTGATCGAGCGCCTGATGAAGCGCGGCGGCCGCGTCACCGTCTACGACAACCTGAGCCTCGGCCGCAAGGAGCACCTCGCGCCGTTCCTCGGCAACAGCCGGTTCCGGTTCATCCAGGCCGATCTGCTCGACTTCGGCCGGGTCAAGCGCGCCATGGCCGGCGTCGACTGCGTCTGGCACCTGGCGGCGAACTCCGACATCGGCTACGGCGAGCGCTACACGGACTGGGACCTCAAGCAGGGCACGCTCGTCACCTACAACGTGCTCGAGGCGATGCGCCTGCGCGCCATCAAGGAGGTCGTCTTCGCGTCGAGCTCGGCCATTTTCGGCGAGACCGGCACGAAGCGCATCAAGGAGGACCACGGCCCGCTGGCGCCGATCTCGTTCTACGGCGCGAGCAAGCTCGCGTGCGAGGGGCTCGTCACGGCGTTCTGCCATAACCACGGGATGCAGGCGTGGATCTACCGGTTCGCCAACGTCGTGGGCGACAACGCGACCCACGGCGTGGTCTACGACTTCGTCAACCGGCTGCACAAGGACCCGACCGAACTGCGCATCCTGGGCGACGGCAAGCAGAGCAAGCCGTACCTGTACGTCAAGGAATGCGTCGACGGGATGCTGTTCGGCTACGACCATGCGACCGAGCGCGTCAACGTGTTCAACCTCGGCTGCACCGGCTCGACGAGCGTTGACAAGATCGCCGGCATCGTGATCGCCGAGATGGGCCTGCGCGGCGTCAAGCGCTGCTACACGGGCGGCGCACGAGGCTGGCCCAGCGACGTACCGCAGGTGCGCTTCGACGTCTCGAAGCTCACCAAGCTCGGCTGGCGCACCAGCCACACGAGCGACGAAGCGGTCCGCGTCGCGGCTCGAACCGTCATCGCGTCTGTGCGGGGCCGATCGGCCAAGCCCAGGCCGGCACGCCCACGCCGGCCCGGCAAGAGAACTCGACGGCCGTGACGCGGCAGGCGGTCATCCTCGCGGGCGGACTGGGCACCAGGCTCCGCCCGGTCACCGAGACGATCCCGAAGCCGCTCATGCCGGCCGGCCGGCGGTTTTTCCTGCACTACTTGCTGCGCCTGCTCGTCGAGAACGGCGTCGAGGACGTGCTCTTGCTCGTCGGCCACCTGCACGAGCGGGTCGTCGACGCGGTCGGCGACGGCGCGGGATACGGCTGCCGGATCGACTACTCGGTCGAGCCCGAGCTGCTCGGGACCGGCGGCGCGATCAAGAACGCCGAGGCGAAGGTGCACGACGAGTTTTTCGTGCTCAACGGTGACACGTATCTGCCGATTGACTACCGGGCGCTCGAGGCGCGGTGGGACGAGCGGCGCAATGAACTCGACGGCCTGCTCGTCGTCTATGATAACAGTGAGCCCGTCGCGCCCGGCAACGTGCGGCTGGCCGATGGAGACTTCGTAGTCGGATACGAAAAGCATGCCGACCGCGAGGGTGGGTACGTGGACGCCGGCGTCCAGATTTTCAACAAGGCGATTCTCGACATGATGCCTGCCGGACAGGTTGTGTCGCTCGAGCGTGAGGTGTTCCAGACGCTCATCGCCGCACGGCGGCTCGGCGCGTACGCGATATCGACGCGCTACTACGACATCGGCACGCCGGAACGCCTCGCCGCGTTCGAGCGTTACATCGACGAGAGCGGACTCGACGAGCCGGAGACACGGTCATGACACGCCCCGCGCGATTCAAGGACCATGAAGGCGACCGGGTCGTCATGATGGATCGCGACGGCGTGATCAACTACGAGCGCCGCGACTACGTCCGCCGCGTCGAGCAGTTCCGGCTCATCCACGGCGCGCAGCGCGCCATCCGGCTGCTTACGCAGCACGGCTACCAGGTGCACATCGTGTCGAATCAGTCGGCCGTCGGGCGCGGCCTGATGACACAGGACGACCTGAACGAGATCACGGGCCACATGCTGATGCGGATCGAAAAGGCCGGCGGTCACATCGAGAGCGTCACCTACTGCACGCATACGCCCGACGACAACTGCGATTGCCGCAAGCCGAAAACCGGCATGATCGACAAGGTGGTTTCGCGATATGGCTTCGAGCCGCAGCGTGCCTGGTTCGTGGGCGACAGCCTCACAGACATGGCCGCCGGCAACGCAGCCGGGTGCCGCACGATCCTGATCGCCCGTGACTTGCCGCCGACCAAGTTCGCCACAAACGAGCACGCGATCCCCGACTTCATCACGACGGACCTGCACACGGCCGTCGCGTCGATCATCCTCAGGATCTGAGCAGGAGACAGTCCATGACGTTTCTCGACACGTACCTCGCTGAGACCGCGAAGCTCGTCACCGAGCTCGACCGCGACGCGATTGCGGTTGCGCTCGACACGATCAAGACGGCGCACGCGAACGACCGGCGCGTTTTCCTCTGCGGCAACGGCGGCAGCTCGGCCACGGCGTCGCACATGGTCAACGACCTCGTGAAGATGCCGACGACGCTGGGCAAGAAATCCGTCCGGGCGATCAACCTGAGCGACAACGTCCCGCTGCTGATGGCGGTCGCGAACGACATCGACTACGCCGACATCTTCGTCGTGCCGCTCAAGGCGCAGTTCCAGCCGGGCGACGTCGTGATCGGCCTGAGCGCAAGCGGCAACTCGGAGAACGTGCTGCGCGCCATCCGCCACGCGAACGACAACGGCGGCGTCACGATCGGCCTGTGCGGCTTTACGGGCGGCAAGCTGCGCGAGCTGGCGCAGATGCCGATCTACGTGGCCAACGACGACTACGGGCCCGTCGAGGACGCGCACTGCGTGATCTGCCACGCGCTCGCCTACTGGTTCCTCGACACGCTCCGCCAGGAGGGCTGAGGTGCCTGCCGCGTCGCAGCGCTTGCGTATCGTCATGCTCGGCATCCGGGGCTTCCCCGGCTCGCTCGGCGGCGCCGAGAACTTCTCCGAGCAGACGGCAACGCGCCTCGCCGCGCGCGGCCACGACGTCACGGTCTACTGCCGCCGCTACGTGCTCGAAGAATGGGCCAAGCCCGAGGTCGAGACGCCCGGCCGGCTCGGCCACCTGCGCACGTACCGCGGCGTCACGCTCAAGCTGCTGCCGACGGTGCGCTCGAAGCACCTCGACAACATCCTGCATACGATCCAGGCCACGGTCGACTCGTTCGGCCGCCGCTACGACGTGATCCACTACCACAGCATGGGGCCGTGCTTGCTCCTGCCGGTGGCGTACTGGACGCGGCGCGCGCGCGTCGTAGCCACCGCGCACGGGCTCGACTGGACGCGGGCCAAGTGGGGCGGATTCGCCAAGGGCGTCATCCACGCCGGCGAGTATTGCTCGGCGCACTTCGCGCACGTCACGACGACGGTGTCGAAGGCGCTCGAGCAGTACTACAAGGACAAGTACGGCAAGCGGCACGTCTACTACCTGCCGACGGGCGTCGAGATGAACCCGTCCAGGAAACTCGACAAAGCGCGCCGCTGGGGCATCGAGCCGGAGCGCTACATCTTGTTCCTAAGCCGGATCACGCCCGAGAAAGGCGCCCACTACCTCGTCGAGGCCTACCGGCGCATCCGGCCGCCGATGAAGCTCGTCGTCGCCGGCGGGACGATGTTCGAGCAGAGCTACACGGACACCCTTCGGCGCAGCGTCAAGGAGGCCGGCCTCGACGATCAGATCATCTTCACCGGCTTCGTGACCGACGAGGAGATGGAGGAGCTGTTCAGCAACGCGTACCTGTACGTCTTGCCGTCGGAGATCGAGGGCCTCCCCCACTCGCTCTTGCAGGCGCTCTCGTACGGCCGGTGCGTGCTCGCGAGCGACATCGAGGCCTGCCGCGAGGCGCTCGGCGAGTGCGGGTACACGTTTCGCTCGACCGACGTGGACGACCTCACCAAGCAGCTCGCCCGCCTCGTCGAGAACCCGGACCTTGTCCGCGCCGAGCACGACAAAGGCATCGCCCGCGTCAAGCGCGAGTACGACTGGGAGAAGGTCACCGACCGCCTCGAACAGCTCTACACCATGCCGCTGGCGTAGTGGCTTTCTGTCGCACCTTCGGCGCTCGGAAGCCTTTGCTGGCTGCTCCGCCGTCCTGGGGCTCACGCCCCAGGCTAGGTTCTGTCGCCGCTTCGCGGCTCGCAGCCTGTGTGCATTCAACCACGACAGCACCAGGCCTTGGCCGCAACGCTTGTCGCAACTCCAATCCCGGAGCCCGTAAGGGCGATTGGAAGTAGCCTCGGGCGCAAGCCCGTGGTGGCGCGCAGAAAGAAAACCCAGAGCCCCTTCAGGGGCGATTGAGGATGTGCTCCCAATCGCCCCTGAAGGGGCTCTGACGGCCTGGCTATCCCACGCCATCCACGGGCTTGCGCCCGAGGCTACTTCCAATCGCCGCTATGCGGCTCTTGCGAGACATGGAGAAGCGCGGCACCCGAGGACCGGAACAGGCACCGCGCTCAGCTCTCTGCACGTCAAGGTCGCCGCTACTCCGCGTCGCTCGCTCCCTCGTCGGGGGGCTCTTCGTCCGGCGGCTGCGCCGGGGCGATCTTGTAGGCCTGGCCGTCGAGGACGACGATGATGTTGCTCGCGAACGACAGGTACTGGTTGTCGCGGCCGAGCTTCTGGCTCAGCTCGAAGAATCCCTTGGAGAACTGCTCGACCTCGACCGGCGTTTGCGTCTCCTTGTCGAACGCGGCGTCGACCCAGAACCCTTCGCGCTGGTAAAACGCCTTCGCGCCGACGTTGCGCACCGTGTCGTACTGGACTTGCCTGCCTTCGGCGTCGTAGTAGACGTTCTTGAGGTTGATCTGATCGCTGCGCTGCATCGCGCTGACGTTCTGCGCCTGCGCGACGCCGTGCGAGCCGCTCGTCACGCGCAACGAGCCGTCAAAGGCGCCTTTGGCCATGTCCACAGCGTCGTCCTCTTCGAGCTCCACATCGGTCTCGACGAGGAACGAGGTGTACTCGGTGATGATGCCGAACTCCTTGCTCAACCGGACGATCTCGTCGACGACCTCGTCGCTCTTGCCGTGGACGCGCATCTGGTCGATCAGGTAGCCGATCTTCTTCGATGCCCAGATGCGGGCGACGAAGTTGTTCGCCGTCTTGTCCGTTATCGTCTTGAATCCGAGTCGATACTCGAACGCCGCCGCCTCGCCCTGAAGCTTCCCGCGGATTGTCACCTTGTCCGCTTCGCCGGACGTCTTCTTGCCTTCGGTGTAGCGACCGGCAATCACGAGCTGACCGCCTTTGAACAGATCCGGAAGGACTGTGGGGAACACGTCCCTGACGTCCAGCGTGTCGAACTCCAAAGCCACGTCGGTCAGGACCGGGTTCTGCACCTTCGCGTAGAAGCTCGAGACCTTGATCTCGATGTCCTCTTGCGGTCGGACGTACTCCGAGACGCCGTGGTTCTGGCTCGAGAGCTTGTCGAGCAGGACCGCGTTCACGTCGTAGCCGAAGCCGAAGACGAAGAGACGCGCGTTCAGCGTGTTCGCCGACGCGACCGCCTCGGCGATCTTCCCGATGTCCGTTTCGCCGACCGTCGGCAAGCCGTCGGTCAGGAAGATGATGATGTTAGGCCGATCGCCGGACGCGGCGAGCTTGAGCGCCTCGACGAGCGCGTCGCGGATGTTCGTTCCCCCGGTCGCGCTCAGGTTCTCGACGTATACGACTGCGGCCTCGCGGTTTTCCTTCGTGTTGGCCAGCAGCTCGGGTTTCATCACGTCGATCGAGTCGCTGTAGGAGACGAGCGCGAACCGGTCGTCGGCGTTCAAGCTGTTGATAACGAACTTGAGCGCGCCCTTGGCCTGCTCGATCTTCTCGCCGTTCATGCTGCCGGACCGGTCGATGACGCAGATGAGGTTCTTCGGGACGATCGCGCCCTCGTCGAGCTCGGCCTTCGGCGAGGCGAGCAGCAGGAAGTAACCGGACCCGTGCGGGTCGGGCCGATAGCAGATGACCGACGCGCCGACCTCGCGCTCCGACGTCGAGTAATAGAGCCGGTAGTCGATGTCGGGCTTCGTGTTGCGCTCGGTCCACGTCGCCGTGGCGCGGTGGTCGGTGAAGCGCTCGATGCGCACGTCGTGCGTTGGTGAGAAGACGTTCGTGATCGGCGCCGTCGAGGCGATCGAGACGTTGACGGTGACCTCCTCGAGGTTCTGCTTGCTGAACTTCTCGGTGTTGAGCGGGTAAATGTACTCGACGAGGTCGCCGTCGCGCCGCAGCACCTCCTCGTAGACGACGCGGTTCGTGCGTGTCTCACCCGGCGGGATGGGGAACACGCTCGTCTTGATCAGGCCGCCGCCGACGTACTCGAGCAGGGCCGGATCCTTCTTCTGCCGGACGATGTCCTCGTAGATCTTGCGCGCCTCGTCTTTGTCGAGGATCTCGCCTTTGAGCTCGGTGTCGCCGACAAACATGCTGAATGACGAGATCGACGCCCCCGTCGGGATCGGGAACAGGTAGACGACCTCGATCTCGCGCCGACCGGGGTTCTCGAAGACCTGGTCGATGGTGGTGCGGGCGATCTGGCCTTCGATCTCGACGCTGACGCGGTGATACTTGACGTTGTAGACGTCGTAGACGGGCTCGTCCGGATGCGGCGCGACCAGGAAGCCGTCGCCGAACGCGAGCCCGGCCCAGCACACGGCCACAACGGCAACAAGACTGATCTGCAGCGCTTTCATCTCGGGGCCTCCTGACATCGGGGGTTTGTGTTCAACGCAAGCCGACCCATAAACTGGCGCTTGTTCATGCCCTTTGGACACCGGGCGAGGCCGGATGTTCCGCAGCCCGGTTTGTTAGCCGGCAACCCATGATCAGAACCGAAGGAGAACAAGCGGAGGTAGTTGCTCACGAGCCCTTGGCTCACCCGGAGACGACGAATCAGAGCCTGCTTCAGCAGGCTTGTCGGCCTGAACATAGGCCGGTCCTTCAGGGCCGGTATCACGCGTGCCACCTTAGGGCTCCTGAGCCCGTTTCAACGGGCTTCTCGACGTTGGCTTAAGCCAGAACGAGAAGGACGTTGAAACGCCCTGGAGGCCGTTGGCACCCCCCGCTGCACCAGCCCTAAAGGGCTGGCCTGTGAGGAACGGGACGCTGAAGCGCCCCGACTTCCAGCTCCAGCATCGAAGATAAGTGCATGGGGGACAAGCAGCGTTGATTCCTCCAGCGCCCTAATCGGTCGAGCGAAAAGGATACTCTGAGCATGCCCTGCTAGGGTCTCACGTCGTAGTGCCGGGCGCCGCGGCTTGCCCTCACCTCGATTGCGTCCTTGCCCGTGCGCCAAGCGATGATCGCCTCGACGCCCGGGAGCGATTCGACGAGCGCGAGCCCCCGTTCCGGTCCCATGACCATCAGGCCGGTGGCAAGCGCGTCGGCGAGCGCGCACTTGGTGGCCAGCACGGTGACGCTGCAGACGTTGTTAATGATCGGCCTGCCGCTGGCCGGGTCGATGATGTGCGAGTAGAGCCGGCCGCCGATCTCGTAGACGTTGAAGTAGTCGCCCGAGGTGGCGATCGTGCCGCCCTCGAGCTCGATGGTGGTCAGGAACCGGGCGGGCTGATTCGGATGGCGCACGCCGATGAGCCACGGATCGCGCTCCCGCGTCAGGCCGATGGCGGCCGTCTCGCCGCCGATCTCGACGAGCGCGTCCTTGACGCCGCGTTTCTTGAGCGTCTCGATGGCGACGTCCACGGCGTAGCCCTTGGCGATCCCGCCGAGATCGACCTCGACGCCCTCGACAGCGCGCGCGGCCCGCTTGTTGTTCGCGTCGATGACGATGTGGCGGAAACCGGTGATCGCCTTCGCGGCCTCGATCGCCTCGTCGGTCGGCACGCTGGTGGGCACGGGCGGCGACTTCGGACCGAAGCCCCAGAGGTCCACAAGCGGCCCGACCGTGATGTCGAACGCGCCGTCCGTTGTCTTGGCGACCTCGATGGCAAGCACGAGCACCTCGTAGGTCTCGGGGCTTAGCTCGACCCATTCGCCGGGCTCGGCCCGGTTGAGGCGCGAGATCTCGCTGTCCTCGCGCCAGGTGCTCATGAGCGCGTCGACCCGCTTGACGGCCTTGATCGCGTCGAGCGCGGCCTTGTTCAGCTCGTCCTTCGAGAGCGACCGCGACACGGCCTCGACCTTCATGGTCGTGCCCATCACCGTGTCGCCAAGCTCGACGTGCGCAACGCAGCCGACGAGGATCGGGGCGCACAAGACCACGACGAGGAGAGAAAGCGTTCGCATCACGGGCCGCCTCCCGGCGAGGTGCGCTGTTGGTCAGGACACGCCACGATACCCCCGGGCCGGCCGGCCGTCAACCCCGCCGGCCGGCGTGCCGATCGCTATCTCTTGTGTGCCCGGATGAACGCGGCGACCGAGCGGTCGTACGTCCGTTCGACGTCGTTGGGGAACAGGCAGGCGGGCAGCTCGCCCAGCCGCAGATGGTAGGCGATGCATTCGCAGCAGTAGCCTTTCCGGCTGCACGGCTCGTAGGTGCAGTTGCACCGGGCCATGTTCTCTTCGTAATGCTTGCACTCGGCCACGCGGTCATCCTCCAAGCTATCTCGTTTGCCGATCTCATATTATGGCACAGACAACGGCGTCCGTGGAACGGGGATGGGCGTGGCGCGCGGCCTCAGGTGAGCTCGCGGGCGAGGAGGTTGAGGAAGAGGCCGACGTCGGTGACGATGCCGATCGCCTGGCCGCTGCCGCGGTCGTTGAGCTTGGTGACGACGGCCGGGTTGATGTCGACGCAGACGGTGGTGACCGACGCCGGCAGCATGTTGCCGACGCCGATCGAGTGCAGCATCGACGAGAGCATGAGCACGAGGTTGGCGCCCGTGAGCGCGTCCGCGGTCGCCGCCTGCGCCTTGTAGAGGTCCATGATCGTCTCGGGCAGGGGCCCGTCGTCGCGCAGGCTGCCGGCCAAAACGAACGGCACGTCGTTGACGACGCACTCGTACATGATGCCCGACTTGATCTGGCCGCTGTGGACGGCCGCCCTGATGCCGCCGGCGCTGCGCACGGCGTTGATGGCGGCGACGTGGTTGCGGTGGCCCGCGTCGACGGCGCGGCCGGTGCTCAGGTCGACGCCGAGCGAGGTGCGGTAGAGCGCGTGCTCGATGTCGTGCACGGCGATCGCGTTGCCGCCGAGCAGCGCGTGGACGTAGCCGCCGCGGATGAGCGAGGCCAGGTGTTCGGACGCGCCCGTGTGCACGACGACCGGGCCGGCTACGACGACGATCTTGCCTTCCTGGGCAACGAGGTCACGCATCATCTTCGCCAGGTCACGCGCGGCAAGCTCGACGCGGCGCTCCGAGCTGATCTCGCTCGACATGAAGCTGAACTCGGCCCGGTTGCGCGCCCGGAACTCGGGGACGACGCGCACCCCCTCGTAGCCACACACGACGCGGTCGCCGCGCTTCACCTCGCGCAGGAGGCGGCACGCGGGCCGGCCGTCGTCGACGACGATGACGGCGTCCATGCGCTGGCTGGCCACGGGCACCCACTGGCCGCCGAGCCGGACGAAGGTGCGCGCGTTCGTCGTCGAGTAGAAGTCGGGCGGGACCGTGCCGTCCTTGTCCGCGGCCTTGAGGGTCGCGTCCGGCGGCTCGGCCGAGAAGCAGCCGAGCTGGTGCAGCTCGCCGAGCAGCGATTCAAGGCGCCGCTCGGTCGGCGCGCTCACCGTGATGACGAGGCGCGAGGAATCTTGGTTGGTGCGGCCGACGTCGAACTCGACGATCTCGAACTCGCCGCCGGCGAACACGACGGCGTCCATGATCGCCGTCATCAGGCCCGAGTCGATCAGGTGGCCGCTCATCTCGAGCGTCCGGCTCAGCTCCGCCATCGTCTCCTCCTGCACCGATCGGTCCAGTCTGCCTCGTGCGGGGATGGTACAGCGTCTCGAGCCCCGGCTTCAAGTCAGCTTGGCAGATGCCTCATGGGCAAAAAAGGGCAGGCACCGCCAGTGGCGGTGCCTGCTTAGGATGAAGCCAGCGCGGGGGCGAGAACAGTCGTGGGATCCTAGGCAGTGTTTTTGCTCTCGTAAGTGAGGCTATCCTTCAAAACCCACCGCTCGCCCCCGGCGCACTCATTCGGCCATGAGACCGGCTTGGGCCCGTGGCCGGATGCTGGAAAGAAGGGGACCTGTTCTGCGTTACCCACTATCGGCAGGTTGGTGGCCGGCTTTACGGGTTTTTCGGGCTTCAGGTGCGGCGGGTGAGCGCGCCAAGGCCCCTTCTGCCAGGCGCCTGCGGCGAGAATTTCTTTGACTTGCCCTGGGGCGCGCCGTTACTAGGAATGTACCGGAGCTGACCGCGCATCAGAGGACCTGCGTATGAAGCGCCTCCGCGCCTTGCTGGCCTGGGTCGTCGGCCACGCCGTCATCGTCCTCATCATCCTTGGGCTTGTCACGATCTTCTTCGGCGCGGTGATCCTGGTCAAGGGCGCGCCGGAGACGCGGAACCCCACCGAGAAGGTCCTTATCAAGAACCTCCCCTCGACGCAGTTCTACAACAAGTTCGTCAAGACGTTCGGCAACGACGATCTGATCCTGATCGTCGTCAAGGCGCCCGAAGGCAAGACCGTGCTCGATCCCACGGTGCTGGAAGTCGTTCAAGACATCACCGCCCGCGCCAACGGCGTGCCCGACGCCGAGGACGAGGCGTACAAGGGCATCAACGCGCGCGTCCGAGCCGACATCGAGAAGCGGCTGGTCAAGGCTGGCGCGAGCAAGGAAGAGGCTGCGGCTCAGGCAGCGACCGCCACGCCCGTTCGCGAGGTGGTGAGCCTGACCATCGCCGAGCGCGACCTGTTCAACAACCTCCCCGCGCTCTACAAGCGACTCCAGGGGTTGAACGATCCACAGAAGCGCAAGGCGTTCTTCAGGCGGTTCCTGCAGGGCATCAACCTGTTCACCAACAACCTGGTGAGCCGGCAACTCGACGCGACAACCATCACGCTGATCGTCGGCTCGAACGCCGAAGACGTCGTCGGCTACGTCCGCGAGATCGTCGACGCCGGCAACGAGATGCTGCCCGTCGGCAAGGGCGAAGCCAAGCTCGTCTACCAGATCGGCAGCCCCGTGATTGCCGACGAGGTGGTCCAGTATCTCAAGACGGACCTCAAGACCCTGTCGGGATTCACGCTCGGCCTCATTGTCATCATCCTGGCCGTGTGCTTCCGGAGCGTGCGCGGCGTAGTCTTGCCGCTCATCTCGGCAGGCGCGGCGTACGTCTGGACCTTCGGTCTCATGTCGCTCATGGGCGCCGACCTCAATATGATCACGGTGGTGATCCCAACGCTCCTCATCGCGATCGGCAACGCATACGCCCTGCACGTGGTGAGCGAGTTCTTTGAGGAGGCGGCCGAAGGCCGGCCGGGCGCCGAGGGCCGCCGGGGCGCCCGCCGGCTCAAGAAAGAGATCGTTACCTCGACGCTGTTCAAGGTCAGCCTGCCCGTGTTCCTCGCGGGCGCGACGACACTCATCGGCTTCGGCTCGCTGGCGTTGAACCGGATCGACATGATCCGCGAGTTCGCGTTCTTCTCGTGTTTCGGCTTGCTCGCGCTCATCGTGCTCTCGCTCACACTGCTGCCGGCGCTGCTGGCCTTGCTGCCGCTGCCAAGGCAGAAGAAGCGCGAGGAGGACGCCCCCGCCGAAGACCCCGAAACGAAGCGCTCGCCCGTGCTCTGGTTTCTGCGAGGCCTTCACCGGCTCGACGTCAAGGGCCAGGTGTTCGTCTACATCGCCGCGATCGCCGTGATCGCGCTCTCGATCGCCGGCCTTCTGCAGCTCAAGGTCGAAAACGCCATCATCAGCTTCTTCAAGAGCGACGCGCCGGTGCGCACCAACTTCGAGGACATCCAGGAGGTGATGGCCGGCTGCTACACGATCAACGTCGTCATGGAGTACAAGGGGCCGCAGGACGTTGCCTACTTTCAGGAACGGTCCGTCCTGCTCCAGGTCGACGAGCTGCAGCAGCGCGTCGTCGACGGCGATCCCGGCATCGACATGGCGATTTCTCTCGTCGATTACATCAAGATGACGAACGCGTGCAGGTCGGCCTTCAACTACGGGAAGCAGGCGATCCCGGACACGCCGGAGGAAGTCCTGACCGTTTTGGATTACTTCCCGCAGGTGTTCGGTGAGGACCAGACCGAGATCCGCCAGGTCGTCACCAAGGACTACCGGGCGATCAACATCATCTTCCGCGCCCACTTCGAGGGCGCGCGCGAGTTCGTCATCGCCAAGCAGGACATCCTACGGCTCTGCGGCCGGAACAAGGACGGCGCCGCGCTCAAGAAGCCGCCCCCGGAGGCGATCGCGTTCTCGAAGGACCTCGACATCAACGTCACCGGCCTGCCGCTCGTCGTGAGCGAGTCGGCCAACGCGATCACCAAGGGGCAGGTCTCGAGCCTGTCGCTCGCGTTCATCTGCATCTTCATCATCATGGCCGGGCTGTTCATGTCATTCAAAGTCGGCTTCGTCGCCATGATCCCGAACGTGTTCCCGATCCTGATCAACTACGGGATCATGGGCTGGACGGGCATCGCGCTCTCGAGCGCGACGAGCCTGATCGCGTCGATCGCGCTCGGGATCGCCGTCGACGACACGATCCATTACCTGGCCCGCTACAACAGCGAGTTCAAGAAGGACTTCGACAAGAAGCGGGCGATGAAGGCGTCGCTGCTCACGGCGGGGCAGCCGATCGTGTTCACCTCGATTACGCTCGGCATCGCGTTCGCCGTGCTGCTCGTGAGCAAGTTCCAGCCCACCGTCTACTTCGGCCTGCTGATGATGATCACGATGGTGACCGCGCTGTTCGGCAGCCTCGTGATTCTGCCCGTGCTTATGCTGCGGCTCGAGCTCGTGACCTTGTGGGACGTCGTCTCGCTGCGCGTCGGCGAGGCGCCGCGCCAGTTCATCAACCTGTTCCGCGACATGAGCCGCTGGCAGGTGCGCAAAGTCATGGCCGCTGCAGGGCTCCAGGGATACCCGAAGGGCACGACGATCGTCAAAGAGGGCGAGCTCGGCGACACGATGTTCGCGATCATCAGCGGCTCGGTCAACGTCGTGCGGGGTGAGGGGGTGGCCGCCCAGACGGTGGCCCGGCTCGAACGGGGCCAGGTTTTTGGTGAAATGGCGCTCGTGCTCAAGGAGCCGCGCACGGCGACCGTCGTCACCGGCGAGCAGACCGAGCTGCTACGCTTCAACGACAGGACCCTGCGCCGCATCCGCGGCCGCTTCCCGCGCCTGGCCACCAAGCTCTACCGCAACCTGACCAACATCCTCGGCACCCGTCTCAAGACGACGACCGACAAGCTCTACGCCTCGCTCGGTGGCGCCCCGCCGGAGAAGGTTTAAGGTGTCTCTCGCAGAGGCGCAGAGCCCGCAGAGAGGACTCCGCCTCTGCGGGCTCTGCGCCTCTGCGAGAGATGCTTTCCCCTCTTCCCGCGAGGTGTGCCTTTCCTCATGACACAGCCCGGCGCGGCGTGCTATCGTCCCGCGCGCGAACCGCGTTGGAGGGGATGTGATGGCAAAGTACGAAGAGAAGTGGGGCGCCAAGAGCGAGCCGGCACCGATTGTCGTCTACCTGGAGAAGTTCCGCGTCGAGGGGAAGATGTACCGCCTGCCGAACTTGCGCGTGAGCGACGCGATCAACCAAGCCCCCAGCTTCCTCCCGCTCAAGGACGTCGTCGTCTACCCGTTCGACGGCGACACGCCGATCATGAGCAAGCCGTTTCTCGCGGTGTACAAACACCACATCGTGTTCGTGACCGAGCAGGAATAGAAACGGCCGCCCGACACGCGTGATGGGGCGGTCCGCAAGCGCTCGCCGCGAGCTACTCGGATTCCCCGCCTGACTCCGCCTCGAGCACGCGCTCGATCAACTCGATCAGCTCGCGCTTCTCGTTCTCGAGCTGCCGGGCTTTGCGGATCCGGTCGAGGGCGTCGCGTGCCTCGGCGTTGAGCGGGTCGATGGCGAGCGCGTTCTTGAAAGCCTCCTCAGCCAGATCGAACTGGCCGGCGCGCAGGTACAGCGTGCCGACCTCGAGGGCGACGGCGAGCCGCTCCTGGGCGGGCGCCTCTCCCTCGTCGGGGATGGTGGGCGCCGTCCCGGCGAGGTCCGGGATCTCGAGCGTGTCGGTGTCGGTGGCCACCTCGTCGACGGGCCGGACCTCGCCCGCCCGCATCGCGTCGATATCGTCGGCGATGAGCTTGGTGATCTCCTCGCGCTGATCATACAGCCTGCGCAGCGCATCGCGCTTGAGCGCGGGCAGGAGGCGGGTCGTGAACGTGCGTTCGTCGACGAACGGCTCGATGTACCAGCGGTCGTGCTCGTTCACGACGTGAAGCCGCACGACGCGGTAGTGGTCGTGCCCGCGCGCCGTGTAGGGGAAGCGCACTTTCTGGAGCGCATAGAGCACCTGGTGGCGCTCGTTGACCCGGTAGCCGCCGAGCACGGCCGCCTCCACACGGGCGACGCCCGTGTCAGGATCGACGTCGGGCAGCCGAATCTCGCGCTCGCGCTGAAGGACGAACTCCTTGTAGGTGAGCCGGGCCCGTGCCGCCGGCGCGAGCATCTCGTAGAGCTGCCTCGCCATACGCGAATAGTAGAAGTTGCCCAGGTAGAACTCGGCGGTCTCGACCGGGCCGCGGACGGGCTCGACCGGCTTCTGCGACCGCGTGCCACACCCCGAGGCAAAAGCGACGGCAGCGATGACGATCAGGATGCGCGCACTCATGGTCGGCCTCGGCCGAAGCGGTTCATTCAAGAACGAGCTCGTATCGCGTGCCCTCACGCTCGACGACGACTCGGTCCTCCTCAATGGCCACGAGCGTGAAGCCGTTCACTACCCCACCGAGCTTCAGCCGCCGCCCGTTGAGCAGAGCGATCGGCTGAATCGGGTCGGGGAAGATGCCCGTGAGCTCGGGCAGCGCCGGCTCATCGGCCTCGGTCGTCTCGGGCCCTGTGACGACGCCGGGCTCCTGCCCGGGCTCCACAACAGCGCCCGGCGAGGGCGTGCGGCCCGCGTCGGGTTCGGTCGTGCGTCCCGGCGTCGTGCGGAGCTGTCGGATGAGCAGGTAGCCGCCGACCACGACGCCGGCCAGCACGACGGCCGCAAGCAGCGTCCCAAGAAAGATGTTACGCAGCGCACGGTCCTTCGGCACCTCGACCTGGACGAGGCGCGGGCCCGCGGCCTCCGGCGAGGGCTCGTCCCCCTCGTCGCGTTTCTTCTTCATGGCGTCGGAGATCGTGCTCATGGTCGCTCCTGAGAGGAGGCGCGCCGGCTCTGGGTCTTCGACGCCTTGGCCGGCGCCCGTGTTCCGCGCAGGCCGGCTACGCGGCAGAGACCTTCTCGCGCTCGAGAATGGCCGCGACCTGGCCGTGCACCTGTTCCAGCTCGCTCAGGGTGAGGCCGGGGTCCTCGATCACGTAGCTCTCGCCGGTCCGCGCGTGCTCGTAGACGACGAGCCTGGCGCCCCGGTGCTCGTCACGCAGCAGCTCGCGCTGGCGCAGGAGCTTCTTCCGTTCGAGAATGAGCCCAAGTATGAAGCAGAAGTTCTTTTCGGACGGGCTGGTCGAGTGGAGGTACTTGCGCAAGAGCGTCTCGGCCGTGGTGCGCTTGATCGGCTCGTCCGGCGGCACGAGCTTCGGCGGGACGGTCGTGCGCCACGTCGAGATCGTGCCCGGCACGGTGCGCACGTCGTCGGAGCCGCCTTCCCAGCACGAGGTGCAGTAGTCGCGCCGCCCGAGCCCGTCCTCGGACTCGGCGAGCACGCAGTGGTAGGTGTCGCCTTCGTTGAACCGGCTGCCGCAGCCGGTGCAGGTTTTCGACCGCGCCTGTATCTGCCAATCCATCGGCGTGCGCCCAGTGCGTGTCTTGTCGCTGCTACCGGGCGTATTTCTCCCACTTCTCCTCGAAGGTGTCAAGCGAGATACCGTAGACGGAGTCGATGACCTCGACCGTGTCATGGGTGTCGGCGAAGGCGAACATGAACTCCTTGAAGGCGTCGAGCCCGTACTCGTCGATCATGAACCCGACAACGGTGGCCGATTGCGCGTAGAAGAGGTGGATCGCCTCAGACGGGTAGTAGGTCAAGCTGAACAGCTTGGCGAGCCGGAATGCGGCGTTGTTCTCGACGAGGTCGTCGATCGCTCGGCGCGCCCCCTTCACGCCGCCTTTTTCCTGCGAGACGGCAAGCCCCTCCATGAGCCAGAGCGGCTGCTCGATACCGCCCACGTAGCGGTGGTGGAGCACGTGCGTGAGCTCGTGCGGCAGGACGTGCTTGTACAGATGCGACCGCCTCTCGGTCACGTACAGGTAGATCTCATTCGCCCACGGGAGGGCGAAGCCGCCGGCCCACTCCATCGTCGTGTCGGGATTCATCTGGAGGAACTCGCGCCACGACTCGTCATCGCTGAACAGGTACATCGTCACCCGGGTCGTCCACGCGGCGTCGTCCATGCCGAAGTCGCTGATGATGCGGGCGAACGCCTCCTCGGCGTACCGCTTCGAGCCGCTCAGTCCGGTGGCCCGCTCGTAGTAGATCTCGAAGTGCTCTGTCGACGTGCGGCGCCAGTGGGTCGGCAGCTTGTAGCCGGTGGCTGTGTCGCACAGGACGATTTTCTGGCCGTTTTTCTCGAGGAGGCGGTTGGCCTCTTGGGCGAAGTAGGTGCGCGGATACTTGGTGGCGATCTGCCGCAGCCGCTTGTAGCCCTCCTCGTTGCGATAGTGCGCGAGCTCGTCCCGCGCCTCGGCCAGGAGCTGCTCGGCCCGAAGCAGCGGCTTGACTTGTTCGAGCTGCGTGCGCGCCTCCTCACCGCCGATGTCGCCGAAAAACTCCTCGACGAACTCGAGCGCTTCGATGGCGGCGGCGATCTTGGAGTCGGCCGCCCGCTGGGCGGCGATGGCCAAGGCGGTCTTGGTCAGCCGCGTGCGGCGCTTCTCGATAGCGTCCGTAAGCCCCGTGTCGAGCGTGCGGGCCCGCGCGTACGCCTCGGCCGCCGGGCGGAACTGGCGCCGCAGGGCAAACAGATCGCCGAGCCGCACGATGGCGCGGGCATCGTCGGGCCGCAAACCGAGCACGGCTCGGAAGTACGGCTCCGACTCGGCGCGCTTGCCCTGCCGCCACAAGCGCGCGCCGACGGAGTAGTAGGCATCGGCGTAGAGCTCGCGCTCAGCCGGCGTGATCTCCTTGCCCTGGCCGGCGAGCGCCTGGTGACGCGCCACGAGCTGCTCGGGCTGGAACAGGGGCTCGATCTGCGCCAGCCGCTTGCGCGCCGTGGAGCCGTCAAACTCGTCGAGATAGTCACGGACGAACTCGAGCACCTCTCTGGCCCGAACGATCTCGGAGTCGGCGATCTGCCGCTCGGCCTCGGCGAAGGCAAGCTGAGCCAGCCGCGCGAGGCGCTTCCGGAGCACGTCGCCCAGCGCGGCGTCGAGCTTCGCCGCGTGCTCGTACGCGTCGAACGCCTCCAGAAACTCGCAGCGCACCGCACAGAGATCGCCCAGGCCCATGGTGGCGCGCGCGTGCTTGGGCTGCAGCCGCAGCGCCTCGCGGAAGTACGGCTCCGACTCGGCGTGCTTGCCGCGCTCGTACAGGCTCACACCGACCCAGCAGTAGGCGTCGGCGAACGCTTTCCGCTGCTCGGCGGTGAGCGCCGCCTCTTGCTCGGCCAGCTCGCGGTGCTGCTTGACGAGCGCCCGCTGCTCGTGGAGATCGACACCGCTGAGCTCGCTGCGCTGCGCATCGTCATCCGTGTCGGCAGCGTCGCGACGCTTGCACGATCCGACACATCCGCCCGCCAGAACGGCGAGCACGAGAATCCCGACAAGAAGCCTCGTGAAGGAGGTGAACGCCGATCGCGCTGGGGATTCCTTGGTCACCGCGATCCTCGTCGTGGTCATGAAGTGATGCCAGTATTGGACCAGGTACCAGCCCGTGGTGAAACACGGAGTGCCGATGAGCCGAGTCCCCGCAGGGGACGGCATCCTGTAGCCACAGGCGTCAGCCTGTGGTGTGGGGAGGCGACAAGGAGCGAGCCCCCGCAGGGGGCGGCATCTGCACCTTTCTTGCCGACAAACAGCGCCTGTATCTCATCTGTCGCCCCCTGCGGGGGCTCAATCCTTCGTGCGCCCGTGGTCCACGGGCTCACGCCCGAGGCTACATCATGTCGCCCGCTGCGCGGGCTTGGGATTCCAGATATCATCGTTTTGCTACCGGCGGCTAGCCGAACGTCTCGCACGAAACCAAGTACTTCTCACACGTCGTTTCGTCAAGGTCCACGCCGAGCCCGGGCGCGCTCGGGACCGGGACAGTCGAGTCGCGATTCAAGCGCGGGAAGCCCTTGTAGATGCTGTGGACCAGCGGGTTGTCCCACGTCTCGTATTCCTGGATGAGCGCGTGCTCGGTGATCGTCTGCAGGTGCAGGCCGGCGACGAAGCCCGCCGTGTCGCCGCACGCGTGCGGCGTCAACGGCACGCCGAGGCTCACGGCCATCTCGTTGAGCGAGAACATCGTGAGCACGCCCAGGTAGCCGGCGTCGGGCTGATACACGTCGAGGCACCCGGCCGCGAGCAGCCGGGCAATGAGACGGTGATCGCGGAACCCCTCGCCGCCGGCGATCTGGACCGTGGTCGCCTCACGGAGCCGCCGGTACTGCTCGATGCCCCAGTCGTCGAGGCGAGTGCAGTCCCACGGGTCGCGTTCGCCCTCGGGCATGGCGTACGGAAACGGCTCCTCGAACCAATCGACGCCGTGCTTCTCCAGCCCTTCGACGAGGCGAAGCGCGTCGGCGAGGTTGTAGGCGCGATTCGCGTCGACCACGATGAAGATGTCGGGCCCGATCGCCTCGCGGACGCGGGCGACGATCTCGAGGTCCTCGTCGGGGCCGTGGCCGATCTTGATCTTCATGCCCGCGAACCCTTGCGCCGTGTAACGCTGCGCTTCCTCGACGAGCAGATCGAGCGCGTTCCAGCACATGCTCGCGCCGCCGGCATAGACCTTCGCCGGCGGCGGATCGTCGCGCCCGCCAAGCAGCGTGTAGAGCGGCACCCCGCGCTGCTTGCCCACGATGTCCCACAGGCCGAACTCGATATGCGTGGCGATCTTCGGGTCGAACAGCTCGCACGCCCGCAGCTCGATGACGCGCTCCCAGATGGCCGTCGGGTCCTTGCCGATAAGGACGGGGGCGATCGTGTCTGCCAGGCACTCGGCCGTCTGCTCGCCACGGCTCACCATGATGGCGAGACCCGTGATGCCGGCGTCGGTCTCAAGCTCGACGACGGCCAGCCGCGAGTGCTCGGTCCCCGTGTGCGGGCATTCCGTGTACCCCAGGTCGCCGCGCGGCCGCATCGGCTCGCTGAGCCGCGCATAGAGGTGCCGCACTCGCATCCGGGTGATCTTCATGGCCGACCTTGTCCAGGAAACGCCATTTCGAGTCAGTCCAGGTAAGTTCTGCCACCGGCTTCAGCCGGTCGTACGCGCCAGCTCCATCCATCGGGACCAGCGCGCTTCAGCGTGCTTCTCGACAGTCGGCTTCAGCCACGCGTCTCGACCCAAGACAGATGTCTGAAGACAATTGTCGAGAAGGCGCGCCAGAGGCGCGTTGGCTGAAGCCGGCTAGATGGATTATACACCTGGCCCGCAAACCACCGGCTGAAGCCGGTGGCAATACCTACCTGCAATCGCCATCCGTGCCGGTTGCGGGCAACGGGTTCCACCCCGACCGCTCGTCAACAAATGGAGGGGGCATGCGCGCCTGCGCGTTCCCTGCGATCACGCTGAGCTATGACGCATACGGGCCGGCGGTTGTTCCCCGCAAGAATCTATGGGGTCGGCCGTTGAACTTCGGACGATGCCTCGCGACGAGAGTCCGGTGCGGGTTATCCCTTCGCGTCCGGTGCCTCGCCGCCCCCGGCCGGATCAGCCGTGCTGGTGGGCGCTGCTTGTTCTTCGCTTCGCTTGAGCTCGTCGACGAAGTTGAGCTGGAGGTTGGACAAGTTGGCATCGAGGATCTGCTCCTCGTCTTTCGACAGGTTGCCCTGGGTCTTGGCCTTGAGCATCTTGATCATGTCGATCGTGGCCTTCGCCCCGTCGAGGTTGCGCTCGACCTTGCCCGTAAGCGGGTTGGCCAGCTTGCCGAGCTGCTGCATGGCCGAGTTGGCCAGCAGCGAGACGAACCCGATGAACTGGCGCTTCTGGATATCTTCCTGGCTCATGTCCTCGACCATGGGTGCCCCTCCACGACGCCCGGCCTACGGCTCGAACGGCGCCTCGAACGCCTCGCGGAACCCGTAGCCGCCGGTGAAATCCTCGATGGTATCTTCGTCCGTCTTCCTGAGCAGGTTGTGCTCAACGAGGTTGAACACGATGCGGCCGACGTCCTCGCCGCGCTCGATGCCCCACTCGCTCAAGGTCACCCGCGCCATCGGGCCGAACTCCTTGAGCACGTACTTGCGGAAACCCGCGAGCAGCTCTCGGCCCCTGACGTGGCCCTCGCGCTCGAGGTCCTGGCACGTGAACGCGAGCGCCTCCATCACGAGCGCGTAGGCCTCGCGCGCGTAGCGCGGGTCCTCGCGCAGGATCTCGTCGAGACCCTCGGCAAACGACCGGTGCTGGCTTGTCGGCTCTGTCGGCGTTTCGTTCGGCATGGGCCTTTGTCCAACCTGAGTTCCCCGCTACGATAGCATACAAGACCGCGCCGCGGCAAGGCGCTCGCGGCTAGCCCAGTTCGAGGCACTGCCCGGCGTGCTGGCGCTCGCGGGGGTTGTGGGTCAGGACGATGAACTGATGCTCGCGCGCGAGCTCCTGGAGCACCTCGTAGGCGGCCGCGAGCCGCGCGTCGTCGAAGGTGGCGAACGGATCGTCGAGCACAAACGGCAGCCGGACCTGGCCGCTCAACTCCTGCGCCACGGCCACTCGCACGGCCAGGTAGAGCTGGTCGCGCGCGCCCTGGCTTATCTGCTGCACGTCGAGGCCTTGCCGGCCACAACCGTCGAGCGACGGCGCGAACCGCTCGTCGAGGCGGACGCGCTCGTACCGCCCGCCGGTGAGCCGCGCGAAGAGCTCGCCGATCGCCTCGGCGAGCGAGTCGCGGTGGACGGCCTGATACTCGGTGATCGTCTCGGCGAGCACGTCGATGGCGAGGCCGAGACCCGCGCGCCGCCGCTCGAGCGCATCGCGCTGCTGCTCGAGCGCGGTGATCTCGTCGTTCAGCGCCGATTCGTTCGTCACCTGGCGGCGCGTGAGCGCGCGCAGATCGGCCGCAACCTGCGTACGCTGCGTCGTGATCTCGTCGATCGTGCGGGCGCGCGTGTCGATCTCGCCGCGGAGCCGCTCGCGCTCGCGGAGCGGATCGGCCTCGTCGAGATATCGCTTGAGCGCCGGATTCGCGTCGGTGAGCTCCTTGAGTTTCTGCTCGGCCCGGCCAAGCGCCGCGTTCTTGTCGTGGTATTCGCGCTCGATGTCACTGAGATCGCGCGAGCTCTCGAGCGCGCTGCGCACACGCCCCAGCTGCTCGGCGAGCTGCCGGTACTGGTCGTAGCGTTTCTGCTCGGCGTCGGGATCGTCGCTCGTCATGAACGGCTGCAACTGCGACGACAATGCCTTCAACGTCGTCTGGTTCTCCTCGTAGCGTTCTGCGGCCACCGCGAGCTCGCGCGCGTGCCTCGCGTGCCGCCTGGTGCGAGCGATCTGCACAACGACCAGCACGACAAAGAGCGCGGCTGCCGCGGCTCCGCCACCGATGATGAAGGGCAACAACTGGCCAAGCTGCTGGCCGACCACATACGCCGCGGCCAGCACAACGACCGGCACAAGCAGCCATGCCCATCGCCCACCACCGCCGGAACCACGCGCCTCGCGTTCGAGACGTTCCACCTCGTCGCGCGCACGGGCCACGTCGTGGCGACGGCGGGCCAGCTCGAGCAGCGTGCTGCCGTAACCGTCGGGGACGGATTCCCAGCCGGGGTAGTGCTCGGCGATGTCGGCCGACAAACGCTTTTCCTCGTCGGCGTGGGCGCGGAGGCGCTCGCGTTCGCGATCGAGCTCGGGCACGTCGCGCGCAAGATGTGTCTGCTGTTCGTGCGCCTCGACGAGGGCATCGATGTCGGCGAAAACGCGCCGGTCATTCGCCTGTTCCGTTTCAAGCGCCTTGAGTCGTTCCGTCAGCTCGCCTTCCTGCTCGCGCAGGCCGCGCACCTCGTCGAAAAAGCCGCGTGTCGCCTCGAGCTGCGCCTTCGCCTCGGCGATCTCCTGCTCGACGAGCTGAAGCTGTCGCGGTTTGGCACCCTTGCGCAGGCGGTCGTTCGAGACTCCCTCGTAGCGATCGCCGAGCCGGTTCTTGATCTGCTCAGCATCTGCTTCCGACGGGCCGGTCAGCCGCTTGCGCACGTCCTGGTCGATCTCGGTCTCGACGCCGAGCTGCTGCACGCAGAGCGTCGAGAGAAACAGCGCCTCGTTATCGAAGCCGATCAAGCGGCGCAGCCGTTCGCGGTACGCGTCGAGATCAGCACCACGCCCGCCCGGGTTCGCCGTGCCTCGCCACGTGGTCGAGAGACCGTCGGCCGTCTCGGTCAGCTCGACGTCCTCCTTCTCGAACTCGCGCCGGATGCACACGATTCCGTCGTCGTCGACGAGCTCGATGCTGCCCGCATACGCGCCGCCATCCCATGGTGTGTTGGCGCGGCGCGCTTCGGCCTGCTGGCCGAAGAGGATCGCGCCGATCGCGCGGACGAACGTCGTCTTGCCCGCCTCGTTCGGCCCGACGATGAGCGTGAGCCCTTTGCCGAACTCGAACGCGCGGTCACGCAGGCAGCCAAAGCCTTCAATATGAACGCGGCCGATTCGCATCGCTACGGTGCTCCATGCCGCAGAAACTCGTCGAGGCCGCACTTGAGGCCAAGCTCGGCCGCCTCACGTTCAGCGCCCTCGGTCGAGGCCGCCCGCTCAAGCATTTTCTGGACAAACAGGCCGCGCATCGTCCGCTCCTTGCGAAGAGACTCGACGAGCGCACCGTCGATCAGGCGCGTCTCGTCACGCACCTCAACATAGAAGAACGCGCCCTCGAGCCGCGCGCGGATCGCGTCGGTGTCCGGCACGAACTCGGCCGGGCCGGTGAGTCGCACGCGGACCAGCATCGCCGTGTCGCGCTGCTCGAGCAGACGATCGGCGATCTCGGCATCCGACCCGCCCGGCGTCGCCCCGAGGTCGAGGACAACTTCCCTGAGCTCGCGCGTGTGGCACTCGCGCCGCTCGACGTGCGTGCCGTGCTCGCCCACCTCAGCGATCACGGCGAAGCGCGGCCCGCACTCGCCGAAGTCGCGCCCCTCGGTCGAGCCCGGGTAAACGGCGAGCACACCGCCGTCACGAAACTCGCGGTAGGTGTGATTGTGGCCGAGCGCGACGTAGTGCATGCCGCTTTGGGCGATCACCTCGGGCCGGACCGGGAAGTCGTCGGCCGTGAGCCGCCACGCCGGGTTCTCCCAGACGGTGGCGTGCAGGACGGCGACATGGATGCCCCGCTCGCCGGTGCGTTGGAGCTGCTCGATCGGCTCAGCGCCGCGCGACAGGTCCTGGGCCACGCTGTAGACGTGGACCGTTTCGTCGCGCACCGCGAACTGGGCGACCTGCTCGACCTGAGGGTTCGTCACGAGCGTCACGCCAGGGAAACGCTCACGCCGGTAGACAGAATCGCTGTAGCTGATGCCGTCGTGGTTGCCGGGCACAAGGATGACGGGCAGGTGACGCGCGGCGAGCCGCTCGAACTCGCGGCGTGCCGCGGCAACCGTGCGCTCGTCGGGAGCGTGCTGCTCGAACAGGTCGCCGGCGATGACGACGAGGTCAATCGCACTGTCCGTGTCGCAGGCGATGTCGACGACGCGGGCGAATGTGCGGCGGAAGTCGTCGGCCCGCTGCTCGGCAAGCGGTCCGAGCCACGCGGGGACGGTGCCAAGGTGACAATCTGCGAAATGAAGGATCCTGATCGCCATGCCGTGCGTCCAACCTCCTGCCGGAAGCTGCAATGATATGCCCCCTGTCGCACGGGGCGCAATGCTGTTTTGGGTTGACGAAAACGCGGAATCGGGCCACTCTCTGTGGGAGGCAACACGACGAGGCAAACGAGCGTGGCGAAGAAGCCCCTCATCGGCATTACGTGCAGAACGCATACCACGCCGCCGCGACAGGAGGGCGGGAATCCCTCGATCGGCTTTCTCGGCCAGAAGCCGTACGTCGATTGCGTGGTGCGAGCGGGCGGTACGCCCGTGTTGCTCCCATCCGTTGCCGAAGGCGCCTTCGCCGACGAGCTGCCGCGCGTGCTCGACGGCGTTCTGGTCGCTGGGGGCGATGACGCTGATCCGCGCATGTACGGTCAGGAGCCGCACCCGAAGCTCGGGCCCGTGGACCAGCTCAAGGGCGATTTCGAATCCCGCCTCGTGCGCGCGGCCCTTGAGGCCGAGTTGCCCCTCCTCGGGATTTGCGGCGGGCTCCAGATGCTCAACGTTGTCTGCGGCGGCACGCTGCACCAGGACATCGCCGTTTGCACGGGCTCGACGATACAGCACAACAGAACTCCGGCCGAGCAGGAGCCGCGTCACTCGATCAGCGTTACACCCGGGACGCGGCTGCACGCGATCGTCGGCACGCACGAGCTCCAGGTCAACAGTAGCCACCATCAGGCGATCGACGCGCTCGGCGACGGCCTTGTCGCCGCGGCCCACGCGTCGGACGGCCTCGTCGAGGCGATCGAACGTCCCGGCGAGCCGTTCGCCCTTGGGGTGCAGTGGCACCCTGAGCGGCTCGCGCCGGAGGATCCGGCGTCGCAACGGCTGTTTGACGCCTTCGTCGACGCGTGTTCGACACGCCGGCTCGCCGAGACTCCGGGAAGATAGCGCATGGGGTGGTTCTTCAACACATCATATCCGCTCTGGTCGGTCGTCGTCGTGGCGGCCGCCTATCTTGCCGTCGTCGTGCTCGTCTCGCGCCACCCCGTCCTACGCAAGCGCAAGCGGCTGCACGTGCTTCTTCTTGCGCTGCGCACGGTCGTCATCATCTTTATTGTGCTCTGCCTGCTCAACCCCTCGAGCGTGCTGCCGAAGCCGACGCAGCACACCAAGCGCATCGTGCTCCTCGTCGATGCCTCGCAAAGCATGCGGCTGGCCGACGCGACAGAGCCGGTCACGCGATTCGAGCGGGCGCTCGATCTGATCCGCAGCACGAAGCTCGTCGAGCGGCTCAGCGAGGAAGCCGACGTGGAGCTTGTCGCCTTCGGCCACGACGCCGAGGAGGTCGAGACGCTGGACGCGCTCGCCGACCGCGGCGCCACCGAGCCCTCGACCCACCTGCTGGCCGCGTTGAACGAAGCGGTCCGCCAGGCGGCCGACTCGAGAACCGAAGCGGCCATCGTCTTCACCGACGGGATCGACACCTCGCGCGAGAGCCTCGACGAGACGGTCTGGCTGCTGAACCGTTACGCGGTCCCCGTCTACACGATCGGGCTCGGCACCCCCGACGCGCAACGCGACATCGCGATCGACAACATCGCCGTCAAGAAGAACGTCATCGCCAAGACCGAGGTCGAGGTCGAGCTATTCCTAAGCCAGCAGCTCTGCACGGGCCGGACGGTGCCGATCACGATCACGCGCGGCGACCGGACGGTGGCGACCTCGGGCGTCACCTTCACAGGCGACCGTGCGAAGGTGGCCGTCCGCTTCACGCCCGACGAGGAAGGCCTGCTCAGCTACGAGATCCACGTCGGTGAACAGGAAGGCGAAGTCCTTCTGGCGAATAACCACGCCCCGTTCGCCGTGAACTCGGCGAAGAAGACGATCCGCGTCCTGTACATGGAAGGCTCGATGTACAAACGCGGCGACCAGGACCTGTGGGAGTACCAGTTTGTCGAACAGGCACTCAAGAGCGACGGCAACATCGAGGTCAAGTCGCTCTTCCGCGACCGCAACATCGACGCGCTGCGCGCCGGCGTCTCGTGGGTACGCGACCCGATCGACGGCTTCCCGACAAGCAAGCGGGCGCTGTTCGAGTACGACGTCATCATCTCGAGCGACATCGACATCGTCTACTTCACCGAGGAGCAGCTCGAGTGGCTCGTCGATTTCGTCGGGAAGCACGGCGGCGGGTACGCGATGGTCGGCGGGTGGACGAGCTTCGGCAGCGGCGGCTACGACGAGTCGGTCGTCGACAAGATGCTGCCGGTCGACATGCGCGGGCGCATGGACGGCTACTTCGAGGGCTCGCTATTCAAGTGGTCGTACACGCCCGAGGGCCGCGGGCACCCGATCCTGCAGATCGACGACGACGACAACGACGCCGCGCTCGACAGGGTCCCCTACTTCCGCGGCTGCAACCGCATCCTCCGCGCCAAGCCGGGCGCCACGACGCTCGCCGTGCACCCGTACACGCGAAACCAGTACGGGCCGATGCCGCTGCTCGCCGTGCAGCAGTTCGGCAAGGGCCGCGCCTTGGCGTTCGTGCCTGACACGACGGCCGGCTGGGGCGCGGACTTCGAGACCGCGTGGGGCCTCGACGACAACCGCCACTTCCAGCGGTTCTGGGTCAACGCCGTCCGCTGGCTGGCCGAGCACCGGCTCACCACGCCGGTCAAGAGCGTCGTCGTCGAGACGCCGCGGGCTTCGTTCGGCGCCGACGAGGAGGTGCCGATCGTCGCCACGGTCCTCGACGAGGAGTTCGAGCCGACCGCCGCCGCCGATGTGACGGCCGTCATCACGCCGCCCGACGGCGCAACAGCCTCGGTACCGCTCGTCCCCGACCACGGCGAGCCCGGAACGTACAGGGCAAGCTATGCGCCGACGGCCGAAGGCGAGTACACGGTCAAGACGGCGGCAACCCTCAACGGCGCGAAGCTCGACGAGGACATCGTGAAGTTCCGCGTCACCAAGCCGAACATCGAGTTCCGCGAATACCGCCGCAACGACGAGCTGCTCGACACGCTCGCCTCGCTCACCGGCGGCCGGCGGCTCGACGCCGACTCGCTCAGCACCCTGCCCGACCGCCTCGCCGCGCCGGTCGAGGAGCAGAAGGGCGCCACGATCACGCGCCCGATCTGGGACCATCTCGGCCTGCTGGCCATCCTGCTTCTGTTTCTCTGCGTCGAGTGGAGCATCCGCCGCCGCTCCGGCCTGGCGTAGAAAACGGCAGCACGTGACAAACGGGCAGCAGCGAAACGGGACTCACGTTGTGGTGTGCTTGCGCAGGAAGGCGGCAACCTCGGCCTTGCCCGCCTTGCCCTCGGCGACGGCCCGCACGATCCGTTCAACGCCCCGTTCGCCAACGTCGATATCGACGCCGTTCAAGGCGAGAAAGACGACGGCGGCCACGAGGCCCGTGCGCTTGTTGCCGTCGAGGAACGGATGGTTACGGATGATGTGGAAGAGGTAGGCGGCCGCCATCTCGCACAGATCTTCGTGCAGGAGCCGGCCGGCAAAGGTCGACCGAGGCACCGCAACCGCTGACTTGAGCAGGCCTATGTCGCGGATGCCCGCTGTGCCACCGTACCGCTCAATCTGGTCGGAGTGGATGGCCACGATCTCGGCCAGCTCGAGAAAGACGGGCTCCACGCTTCAGTCCGCCAGGCGCTTGAGTGCGCGGCCGTAGCGCCGGTTCGTTCTCGCGAGCGCCTGCTCGAACTCCTTCCGGCGCTTCCGATCCCGTACGGGCGAGACCATGAGCATGCGCCCATCGGTCGAGATCTCGAGCGGCGTATCGGCGTCGATCGCCAGCAGTTTAAGGACCGGTTTGTCGATCACCAGCGCGAGGCTGTTGCCATGCCGTGTCATCTTCTTGATCATCTATGGCCTCCGGCCGTATCCACTCCGTATACACAATATATCACCCTTGCTGCGCCGTCGCAAGCAACAAAAGCGCCGATATGGACTGATGCGAACGCGAAATGCAGGCCGACGACACTGTCCCGCACCAACCGCGCAGTGAACGCCCTCGGAGCCATGGATTCCGTAGCCACGCTTCCTCCTGGCCCTCTGTCAGGCAACATCTGCGGGCAGGATCGTGCGTATCCGGCACGCGCGCTGCCGGGGTAGAATCTCCCGATCGGGTTGGCGTGCGAGCCCAATTGCTGTACAAGGGAGTTGTGCGCGCGTTGACATGTCCCGATGGGGAACACACGGGCGCTGGGCCAGTCTAACTCCCTGATGGAGCGCGGCGTGCAGAGCGGGCTCGCCGCGTGAAGACGCCTTCATGCCCTGAGACCGCGCGCAGCAACGAGAAGGACCTATGGCCAAGACGCTGGAACGGACAGACAAGACGCGGTTCCTCGACCCGCAGGTGCTGGCGACGATCGCCGGGATGGAGCTGCGCGCGCGGCTCGTGGTCGAGGGCCTCATCTCCGGCCTGCACAAGAGCCCGTACCAGGGGTTTTCCGTCGAGTTCGCCGAGCACCGCCAGTACGTGCCCGGCGACGAGCTGCGCCACATCGACTGGCGCGTGTTCGGCAAGTCGGACCGCTTCTACGTCAAGCTTTACGAGGAGGACACGAACCTCAAGTGTTACCTGCTGCTCGACGCGAGCGGCTCGATGGGGTACGGCTCGACGCCCCCGGTCACGAAGCTCTGGTACGGCACGCACCTGGCAGCGGTGCTCACACAACTCATGCTCCAGCAGCTCGACTCGGTCGGCCTGCTGCTGTTCGACAACGAGATCCGGCGCTACATCGCGCCGCGCTCGAGCCCCCGCCACCGCACGATCATCTTCCGTGAGCTCGAGTCGCTCAAGCCCGGCAAGCAGACGCAGGTGTCGCACATTTTCCACGACTTCGCCGAGCGCATCCGCCGCCGCGGCCTCATCATCGTGATCTCAGACCTGTTCGACGACCCCCAGGCGGTGCTGACGAGCCTCCAGCACTTCCGGCACAAGAAGCACGAAGTGATCGTCTTCCACGTGCTCGACCCGTACGAGCTCACGTTCCCGTTTGAGCGCCTGACGCTGTTTCGCGACCTCGAGGGCGTGATCCCGCCGATCATGACGGAGCCGCACGCGCTCAAGCGGCGGTATCTCGACAGCCTCGACGAGTTCCGCACCACCCTGAAGCGTGGCTGCCGCGAGAGCGCCATCGACTACTTCGAGGTCAACACCGCCGAGCACTTCGGCCGCGCCCTCACGCGCTACCTGGCGACGCGCCGCAGGAGGCGGTCATGATCGCCCTCGCGTTTCTGCACGCGTGGCTGCTCGCGTTCCTGGCGCTCGCGGCGATCCCGGTCATCATCCACCTGATGCATCGGCGCAAGTTCCGCACGGTGCGATGGGCGGCGATGGAGTTCCTCCTAAGGTCCACGAAAGAGACCGCACGCCGTCTGAAGCTCCTGCAACTGCTCCTGCTGCTCACGCGGATCGCCATCGTTCTGTTTATCGTCGGCGCGCTCGCGCGCCCGCTGCTCACGGGCGCGGTCTTCGCCGGGTTCCTGGGGCAGAGCCGCTCGGCCTCGACGATCATCCTCGACACCTCCTACAGCATGGCCGTGCAGCAGGGCAACACGACGGCCTTTGACGCGGCCAAGGAGGCCTCGGAGGCGATCTCCTCGACGCTTCGCAAAGGCGATTCGCTCGCGCTGATGACGGCGAGCGCCCGGCCATCGTCGGCCGACGAGACGACGCGCGATCCCGAGCTGCTCGAACGCCAGATCGCGCGCACGGAGCTCTCCGACGGCGGCACCGACCTCCTGGGCGCGCTGACTCACTGTCTCGAACGCATGAAGGGCCTCCAGCAGTCGCACCGCGAGATCTTCATCGTGAGCGATTGCCGGCTCGAGGGCTGGCAGCTCGACGACACGGCCGCGTGGGAGCGCGTGAACAGGCTGATCGAGCAATGCGATCCCAAGCCGAAGCTCTTCCTGGTCGACGTCTCGACCCCCGGGGAGCACGAAAACGCCTTCATCGAATCGGTCCGGCTGCCCGGCACGCCGCCGGCCGTCGGGCACGACTTTTTCGTCGAGTGCACGATCCGGACCCATGCCGGCGAGCCGGGCCTCGCACCCGTGGTGACGCTCTACCTCGACGACGACACGCGCGAGGCCGACCGCGTCCGCGGGAGCCGGTTCGACGACGGCGTCTCGACGTCGCGATTCGTCTTCCGGCCGAGAGAACCGGGATGGCACTGGGGCAAGGTCACCATCGGACCCGACGCCCTCGCACCGGACAACGCGCGCTACTTCGCCTTCGAGGTCAAGAAAGCGCTCAACGTTCTGTGCCTCGACGGCTCCCCGTCGGCGCGGGGTCTGGAAAGCGGCATGAGTTTCCTGCGGATCGCGCTCGCGCCGGGCAAAGCAGGCGACTCGGCGGCCACGGCCGCACCGCCCGACGAGACGTCGACGTTCGCGTCGGCCGACAACATCATCGCGCCCGTCGTGGCGCCGCTGTCGAGCTTCTGGGACTACGACCTGACCGATTTCCCGGCGGTGTTCGTCACCGACGCCGCCGGCTTTTCGGACCGCGTGGCGGCCAGCCTGCGCGGCCACGTGCACCGTGGCGGCGCGCTCGTCGTGTTCCTGGGCGAGGCGGCCCGGCCGGCGCAGTACGCGTCGCTGAGCGACCCGGCAAGCGGGCGGCCGCTGTTGCCGGCCCGCGTCACGGGCACAAAGGGAACGGCCGTCGAGCTCGACGCCCCAGAGACGCCTGAGGCGGTCCGGCTCGCCGACTTCGACTTCAACCACCCCGTGGTCAGGCCGTTCGAGGACGAACGGGACGGTGATCTGACCTCGGCGAGCTTCTACCGCTACGCCGCCGTGGCCGTCGATGAGAATGATCCAGACGTGCGCGTGCTCATGCGCTTCGACAACGGCGATCCGTACCTGATCGAGCGGCGCTTCGGCCAGGGTGTCGTGCTGCTGTTCACGTCGAACGCCGACCTCCGATGGTCCAACATGCCGCTCAAACCGGTCTTCCTGCCGCTCATGCATCGGATCACGTACTGGCTCGCCGGACGCGGCAGCGCTGCACGCGAGCTCGTCGCCGGCGACACGATCCGCCAGCCCGTTCCGTCGCGGCTCGCCTCGGCCGAGCTCAGGCTCGAGCGCCCGCGCGGCGGCCCGGAGACGGTTCGGCCCGTGCTGGCCGGTATCCCCGGCGACACCGGCGGCGCCAAGCTGCCGACGCTCGTCTATGACGAAACGGACGCGGCCGGCATCTACACGGTCCGCGCGCCGAGCGCACCGGATGATGCGGCGTCCGCGCCCGTCGAGGTGCACGTGTGCGTCAACGTCGACCCGCGCGAGAGCGACCTGACGCCGCTCGCGCCGCAGGCCCTCAAGTCGCTGTTCCGCGCCGCGCCGCTCGAGTACGTCACCGCCGACGAAGACGTCGCGCGCGTCGTGCGCACGAGCCGCCACGGCCGCGAGATGTGGCGCTACCTCGCGGTGGCCGTCTGCCTGCTGCTCATGACGGAATCGGTCCTCGCGCACAAGATCGACAAGACCTGAGGAATCATGGTACCGGACCTGGTCAGCACACTCGTCGAGCGGGAGACGCGGTTCGTATTCAACACGCCGCTCTCGGGCTGGGTGATCGGCGGCATCCTCGTCGCCACGGCCGCCCTGATCACCGCTCTGTACGTGCGCGACCTTCGGACGCGCCGGCCTGCGGGCCGGTGGGGTCTTCTGGCTCTGCGGCTGGTCCTCGTTGTGTGCATGGCCGCCATCCTGCTCGAGCCCTCGATCGTGGACCGCAAGACGTACCGCGAGGAGTCGTCCGTCGTCGTGCTCCTGGACGCCTCAAAGAGCATGGAGCGCGGCGACACGCTCAAACGACCGGAGCTGCGCCTCGCCGTTGCCGAGCTCGCCGGCCTGCTCACCGAGTCGCAGCGCAACCGGCTTGCGACCGGCGCCACGGCCGGCGAGGTGCTCACCGACGAGCAAAACGCCGCGATCGACGCGCTGCCGCGCATCGCGCCGGTCAGAACCCTGCTCGCCGGCACCGACGGCCTGCTCGACGCGCTGGGCAAGCAGCACAACGTCGAACTCCTCGCCTTCTCCGGCGAGACCCAGCCCGTCAGCGTGCCTGAAGGGGAGACGCTTGCCGACCTGCCACTCGTCGACGCGACGGATGCCGGCGCTCGCACGGACATCGCGCTCGCGCTGGGCCGCGCTCGCGAGCTCGCCGCCAAGAAACGGCTCGCCGCCATCATCGTCATTACCGACGGTGACGCGAACGTCGGGCGCAGCCCGGTCGACGAGGCGCGGCGCATCCGCGCCGAGAACGTGCCCATCTACACCGTCGGCGTCGGCAACCCGGACGAGCCGTTCGACCTCGAGCTGGCCGACGTCAAGTCGAAGAAGTCGGCCTACATCGGCGACACGGTCGTCGTGACCGCTGAGGTGAAGAGCTCCGGCTACGACGAGCAGGAAGCCGTCGTCGCCTTGCGTTCGAGCGACGAGACGCTCGCCGAGAAGACAATCACCCTGAGCGCGCGCGCGCGCCTCCAGCGCGTCCAGCTCACGTTCGTGCCCGACAAGACGGGCCTCCTGCCGTGCACCGTCGAGATCCGCCCGCTCGAGAACGAGATCCGCGCCGACAACAACGAGAAGCGGTTCGAGATCGAGGTGGTCAAGGAGAAACGACGGGTGTTGCTCGTCGAGCAGTTCCCGCGCTGGGAGTGGCGGTTTCTCAAGAACGCGGTCGGTCGCGATCCGGACTTCGACCTGACGATGGTGCTGTTCCACTCGCACGAGCGCCCGGCCGAGGGCGAGCAATACATCCCGAGTTTCCCGACGAGCAAGCGGGAGCTGTACCAGTACGAGATCATCATCCTCGGCGACGTCGCACGGGAGGAATTCGGCGCAAAGCAGCTCGAGCTGATCCGGGAGTTCGTCGAGGAGAAAGGGCGGCCGTTCGTGATGATCGCCGGCGCGCAGCATGCGCCGTACGACTACGTCGGCACGCCGATCGAGAAGCTCCTGCCCGTCGTGCTCAAGAGCGACCCGGCGGCCCGGCTTGGCCACACGATCGACTCGGGCTTCAACATCGAGATGACGGCCGCCGGATGGCAGCACCCGATCTTCATGCTCGAGAACGACCGCCATGAGAACGACCGCGTGTGGGCCGAGCTGCCGCCGTCGTACTGGTGCGCCGACGTCGAGCGCGCCAAGACGGGCGCCACGACGCTCGCCGTGCACCCGTTCCTGTCGAACCGCTACGGCAAGCTGCCGCTCGTCGTCACCCAGCACTACGGCGCCGGCAAGGTGCTCATGCTCAACATCGACAGCACGTGGCGGTGGCGCTACGAGTACGGCGACGTCTACCACTACCGGTTCTGGGGCAACATCCTGCGCTGGCTCATCGCCACGCCGCTCGAGGGCGAGGGCAAGTACGTGCGCCTCACCACCGACAAGGACCGCTACCGCCAGGGCGAGGTCGTCAGCGTCACCGCCCGCGTCTCGGACAAGCTCTACTACCCCTTCACGAGCGGCAAGGTCTACGTCGAGCTTACCGACCCGTTCGGCAGCGTCGACCGGGTCCAGCTCGCGCTTGCCGACGCCAAGACTGGCCTGTACGAGGGGCGGTTCGCGGCGGCGACCGGCGGAAGCTGGCGCCTCCAGTCGGTCGTGCCCGAACTCGGTGAAGAGGGCACCCAGGCAGCGCTCAAGATCGACGTTGAGGCCGAGGAGCCCGAGGCGCGCAGCGTGCAGATGCGGACCGACGTGCTGGCCAGCCTTGCTACGCTGACGGGCGGCCGCTTCCACATGCTCGACACCGCCGCGGCCATCCCGACGGAGATCGACACGCTCATCGCGACGAGCAGCACCACCGATACCCGCGAGCTGTGGGACACGTTCCTCGTGATCCTCGTC
>Ga0315545_1000628_pt1 | contig 36958 bp, 55 predicted proteins | sample SalMarSW160210MG_FD_203096 | JGI IMG/M metagenome (GOLD analysis project Ga0315545, IMG submission 203096) | Salt marsh sediment microbial communities from the Plum Island Ecosystem LTER, Massachusetts, United States - Salt Marsh Sediment SW1602-10 ...
GCATCTTGAAAGTTTGGTCTTCCAAAACAGGTTATAGAGTTTTTAGTATGGTAACATCATCTGAAAAATAGGGGTGGGTCAAAATTCAATGGCGAAGACGGGTCAATTTTACTTGACGATCAACATACGCCAGTATTTCGTACAGAGTAATCACATCTTCAGGTTCTACCAGCTCCTCAAATATCCTATTTATGGTCGGACATTCCCTATTCTCTGTGTGTATACTCGCTGCCAGTTTGTTAATGAAAAAGTAATCAGGGCTATAATCCAGGAGCTCCTCGTTCTCCAAGTCATAAATCTTGTTCTTAAACGGTATTAGATGAGCTCCAGGTTCTTGTATTTGCTTGTCCGTGTAAGTTAGACCTTGCAAATCTGCTATTATCTCCGCCACACAGTACCTCTTATAGTCTTCTTTCCCAAGAATCTTTTGTCTTAGAATAGAGTTCAGCCTCAGCTCTGCTTCACTTTCCCAAATCTTTGCATTCTCATCGTAAATCCAGAATCTCTTGTATTTATCGTACTTCAAGGCGTGATGAGCTAACACTTCTTCTGAATAAGGGCGGGGGTTGAACTTGCTCTTTGAAGGCTGTTCTTTCCTTTCTTTTTTGGCGCTCTCTACCTTCTCGGAGGCGATTTTTCTCCTTTCTTTCCAGTTTACCCTCGCTTTTCCAATCGTACGAGCCAGATAGGGAAGTTTCGCGATGTTTCCCTTACCTAAAGGTGAAACTTTGAGGATAGCTGCGATTTCGCTATCGGTAAATCCATAAGGCATTAACAGGCGAGCTAATGACATGTCATATTCACTCCTACTGGGAAAATCCCTTTGGCTGTGCCATGTAGTTTTGATTTTGGGATCTTTCTCGAGGATGCGCCAGAACCTATCAGGAATGATGCCGAGCTTACTTAGGGAAACATCAGCGATTGTTACATCCTCTATGTCCACCTTGTATTCTTGAAACCTGCTGAGGTCGTATCGTAGGGCAGGATCAAACTTGAGAATCTCTACTGGCAGAGGATTGTAAGGGTCTTTTATGTTTTTGCTCCCTGGCACCCTGAGAACCCTGGATAAATCAAAAGTACTGTCGCCATCTAGTGCAAGAGATAGTCCCTTCACACATCCTTTTATATTCAGTAGACCTTCCCTGGTGTTGATAGAGTAGGGCTTGTTCAGTAGCCAATAGGCGTGGTAGCCTCTTCCGCTACTAACTAGAATTGAGGGAGACGGATTGAAGCTCCTTAGGTTCTCAAGTTGTTCTTGCCTTTCTTTGCTATCTTCGCAGTCGATATCGGCCCATAAACAAACAACCTGAGCTACATCTTCTTCTTTTCCCTTCCGCCTTCTTCGAGGGCAAACCCCGAAATAGATGTTAGTATCTTTGAAGAATTCGGGGAAGGGATCCTGATTGGTAAGGTCTGAAACTAAGCGCTCTATATCTGTAGTGTAATAGAAATATTGTTTTACTTCCTTTGTCGGACTAACAGTTCTTACTTCAATATAGCCTCTCGTTCCTTGAAAAAGAGCCTGGAAGAACTCTTTAACATTTCTTTTCTCCTGTATGGTCATTTTTTAATTCCTCATATCTCTTTAAAATCTTACTTTGTATTTCTTTCCATAGGCTTTGTTCAAAGGTGATGATATTTTCCCACCTTCTCAATCCATTCTTAACAAAGCTCATATTGGGCGGACAGCAACACAAGTTGCGGTCTCCTTGTATCACCTTTATCCCTGTTATCCGCGCTATGCTTTCAAGCCAATGGTGGACAGAGCCTTAATTCGGGGATGTTTTATCTCTTTGATCGGCATCACTTTCACTTGTCCGAAGTAACTGTTTAACTTCATTTATATCTTTGATAGTCGTTCTTAGTTCCCCGAAGCAAAATCCAAAGTGTCAACACCAGAGTCATGATCGATTTTTCTTTTTGCTGCTCGGGATTCTGTGATTTTTTCCCCTTCCATCCCTGGTCAAGCAGTGGACGACCTTCCAATTTCTCCTTTTTTGCCAAAGAAACATCGACTTCTTCTTGAATTTTTGCCAATGATCCTCTTCTTTTCCTTATCCCGTTGTTCAATCAATTTATTTTCCTTAACTTCTTTATGTGTTGCCAGTATCCAAATTTACTACTTATATTATACACTAAAAAAATTGATGTGCAACGCATAGAAAGCACTTGTCAGCTATTTGTTTTTCTGGGGGTATGCCTGGGAAGTTAGACTGAAGATTGAGTTCAGTAAAGGGTAGGTCTTGGTCACAACGCTTTGACAATGTCAGGAGAGAGTTTATGGTTGGTGGTTAATTGTTTTTTGGGCGTGGTTTTTTTCTCAATCCAATTTTTTCTAGGTATCGCCTTTTGCTCTCGGCCCTCTTGCGGCATATCTCATTGCAATAGTGTTGTGTCTTTTTCTTGTACTTTTTGGGAACAGAGAGCCTTCCGCAGTTCCAGCATATCTTTAGGAGTCGCCTTTTCTGAAAGGTATTGACGAGGTCCAAGATAGGTCCGTACACAAAGAGGCGAGCAGGTATCGTCGTCCAATCTGCTCTAATTGAGGTTAGGTACCTCGTCCGTTTGGCGTTGTACCGAGGGTGTACAAGGTCCTGCATGAGGCGGATTCTCGAGGCATCCTCTCGGGCAAGAGGAGATCTTCGTCTTCGCTTCATGGGGTCCAATTCCGGGATAGTGAAAAGTTTGCCAAGGCCCATACCGTATATTACCCGAAAGAGTACTCTGCTCATGACAAAAATCCAGTGATCGTTCAGAGGTTCTCGTTTGCGGAGTGGTTCCGAGAAGGCCCTGAGGTTCTCTGGCACGGTAGGGGGAGGCATTTCCTCAAATGGATAGGCGTGAAAATCCGGAGGATTGGCACCAAATAGAGGAGATTCAGGGCTAGCGAGGGCCAGGCCTTGCAGTAGACACTCCATGAACTCGGTATCTTTTGCCAAGAGAACCTGCAGCGGACTGAGGATCTTACCTCCAACGCGCCTGTTGACTCTCGGGCTAAATCGAACTCCGAGAACGACAGAGTGCGAAGGTTCCACAGGCTTCAGCATCTCTCTTAAGAGCAGGCACTCGAGAAACGAAAGTTCCTCGGCATCGGAGATAGGATAGACCGGAAGGGAATCATCGAGGTACCAAGGACCAACGACTAGGACCTTGTAATCAAACCCATACTTTCTTTCGACAGCATTCCTGCCAATAAAATAAGATGCAAAGACCCTAAAATTTGGAGTAAGCGAGGATATGATGTTCTGGCAGAAGGAGCTTGCATTGCTTGAGGATTGTCTTGTCATGGGGCGCATCCTAGAAGTCGTCTCGCAAAAGGCAAGACCTCATTTTTATTACGGCAGTTCCTCTTTCCGAGCGAAGCAGGGAAGAAGCCTATCACATTGAAGGCGTAGACTTCCCCAATTTTCCTAGACCCTCTATAGGCATCCACGCAAGTAGGAAGACTTCCACTCCAAATGGAGGTTTTCAATAGTTCAATCTGTCAAAGAAGTAGATTTTCTGTGTTGATACCTCGACGTGCCGCCTCCGTTCATCATTTTACCACTTTCCTCGGCCTTGTCCAATTCAGGCGCTGCTTTTACCAGACATACCTCACAAAATCTCGTATCTTTTTCCTCAGCTTTTGAACTAGAGAGGAGCTTAGAAAATGACAAGGTGGAAAAGGACTTTCTGTGCGGTAAAGTTTAAGACTTTAGATAGAATTTTGGGGAATCTCTCAAGATTGATTATTGAGCCTGTAGCTGAAGATAATAAAGTAGTTTTAACGTTTGATGGGGATAAAGCTGGAAGGTCTGGCAGTCAAGATGGTCTTTTTCTTTTCAAACTGGGGCATGGGCTATCCTTTTTCTAAAATGTCGCGCTTCCAATAGGATGCAAGACACATCCTTTTGGCGGGGTTTGAAGCAAAAACCAGTATTCTCTGCTGATCCTGCCCTCAAAGACACCTTTATATTTTTGAACCCTTTTTACTCTTAATGAAGGGTGGGATAGATTTTGGACTAAGAGCTTTAGCTTCTCATCTGTTCTTTTCTGGATAGAGGGAGGGAGTTTCTTGTAGTCTCGTTTGAAGTGGGTAGTTTGAATTAACTGCATTTATTTATGGAGATCATCAATTAGTTCTTCTACATTTTTGAACTCTTTAACCTTGCCTTTTTTGACGTTCTCCAAAGCCTCTTGGAGCATTTCCTCACCCTTCTTGGATAAAGTAACAGCTTCAGCTTTATCAACTAAGATCTTGGGAATGAGAACTATCTTGCTGTCTTCTACTTCTGCTTCTAAATAATCGCCTTGCTTAATGCCTAGGGTTTTGCGGATTTTGCTGGAGATTGTAATCTGGGCCTTTTCTCTAACCTGAACTAAGGGCATGAGCTTTCCTCCTTTGGTTGTAAATAAATGATTCATACGGTTAGAAGTTCTTACTTTCTTAGTATGGCAAATGCCAAGAGGGGATGTCAAGTTTTAAAGGTTATTTCCGGATTTATCTAAACTTATTGGCTGGTGGGTGTTTGGGTTGAACTAGCTACATGCTGTTAAGCATCGTGGTGCTTCAGCTAATAATATGCTGAATCTCTAATTCACTTCTTAAATATAAGTACATCCCAATATATAGTCACAACCAACTCCCAACCATCCTTCGCGTAATTGTTAAGTAATGACTCCACATGCTCAGCTTTGGCTTGATGGGGGATCTTTACTACTTTATACTGAATACGCCGTGCAGCGTAGGTGACCGAAGATAGGACTAGAGGCCTGATAAGATTTACTGCCAATAAAATTACGATGGCCACCAACAGTACCTTAATAACTAGATTGTGTTTCATGGTTTTTCTCCTTTCTGAGAGATTGCCAATCTGGCTAAAGCCGGAAGTAAGGGTGATCGCAAAATCAGCTTGTCCACTAACATCCGTTCCTGAACCAGTGTCTACGGTTTTGGCATCCCGGGAGATAATCCAGAAGGCTTTCCCGGGATCGAAGTTTCCCACATTAGGATATTCCTCGTAGCTTCCATTGGCGTTATTTCATCGGTATAGCTTCCAGACCGTATCTCGAAATTTTTATTCGATAGACGTTCCCCAAACCTCTATCTCTCCAATGAATAACCAGTCCGTAGCCCAAGAACGCCTTGTTTTTTCCAGCTTGATAGTTACTTTCGAGGTTGTTATGCTTCCAGTCTGTTCGGTCCACGTGCCTCGATAGGGACTACCAGGATTAGTAGGTGTCTTTCCGAATGGGGATTCCATTATGTCAGCATTCCATGTTTCAGCCCTTTCACAGTTTCCCGGGTTGTACCTAATCTTGGTAATATTATGGGTTGCTCCCAGATCAATGGTAACTGTAACAACAAGTAACTCGTCATGATCTTCATTCTGCCAAGCAATGCATCCATCTTCTTTGCCTGATGAGACAGGTTGGTAAGCTAGCCTACCGTCAGTTATATCTCTAGGCCATTCCCCAGGATGTCCATCGGAATAGTCTTCAGCACCGTTTGTAATAACCGTGCAGGGTTTGCCCAAAGCTACGTTGTTCAACGTAACGAGGATATCCTCTATCCTATCTTCATCGGTCAAGCCAGCGCCCAAATCAACACTTGTATTCCACTTACCATCCGGTGTTTGATAAGCACAGAAGAAGTGATAATTCCCAGCTTTCGCTAAGGTGAGAGATCCTTTATAATCATAAGATTTATTGGGGCTAAGTGTGATGTCACGTCTGAAAGTAAAATCTGCAACTCGGTCATCAGGATCACGCCCTCCCACGGTTAGAATACTGAAAGTAATAGGTGCCGTACCTTTATTAGTGATAGTAAATTCAGCATTGATTCTATCTCCTGCGTGATATGGTGGGGAGGGCCTTATTTTCAAAGGAGTACTGATGACAGGTATAGCTTGACCGACATGCCTCTCAATGAACCCCATTCCATTCTTAGGATCAGTAGTTGGATTAAACCAATCTGCTAACACCTGCTGATGAGTTAAATCATTAGGGTTTTTTTGAACTTCACCATTTTTTTTAATGGTTGTATAGCCAGGATAGTACCAATATCCTGTTCTAGGGTCCTTAATCCACGCCGGTTTATAGCGTCCTTTTCGAATACCAAAATGCAAGTGGGGTGAACTTTTGTGATCTTCCCAATTACCCGAAACATACCCGATGGGACTCTCGGTAGACACAGTGGCACCAACTGTAAGGCGAATTCCTCCTTCCCCAGGTCTCTTCATGTGATAATACACACTGCAAACGTAATTTCCGTCTGGGTCACCCACTGGTAACTTATGTTCAATGACTACAGTATATCCTAAGACGATATCTGCAAATTTGACGATTCCATCCCCCATAGGGTAGACTGGATAATTTTGTTTATTGGCGTCTTCTCGTCCGACATCCTCTCCGAGGTGGTATCCTTTCCATTTGCTGTTCCATTTATTAAAGCCTTGCCACAAGGGTGTCCAATCTCCCTCGAGGGGAAAGCGAAAATTATGAGTTACAGGGGGTTCTTGCGCGTTTACAGTAACAATTGACGCAAAGATAATTAATAATGTTAGGATTACTAGACCTGTTCTCTTCTCTATCATTGTGATCGTCTAGGGACTTGACTAAAAGTGCTGAGTCTAATTAAAAAATTTAAGAGTCGAGATCATGGTATCAAATACTCTATTTTCCTGATACTTTGAACCAAAATCTGTAATTTCTAAAAAGGTAGAATTTAAAGGAATCACTACAACAACTTCTCCTGCGAATGTAATATACGGCACGAATTTAAAATATTTCCTCCCTGCAATTTCCCCGGTAGTATATCTATTATTGGTTTGTGAGAATAGATCTCTATCATTAATTCCATTATAGAACTCTCTTATACTCAAATTTTGAGGATTGCTCTTAACATTAATTTCGATAAACGGCTGCTCATACTTTCCTTCTAATTTAGAGGGAGAAAAAACAGTCATGTTCGTGTTCTTACTCTCTACTATCCAGCCAGCTGGATACCTAATCTCATATCTATACTTTTCATCCCTATAAGTCTTCCAACTAGAGATATCTATTTCGCTGGGCTCAGTAGGAGTAATCTTTGGAGCGATTTCTTCTGATTCAATAGATAGAGGAGCAAAGGACTCTTCTTGAGGTCGGGCAAGTTTCTTCCCAACATAAAGACCAGTGACAGTTATGACTCCTGTGAGAATTAGGATTAAGAGTACGATAAGCAGAGTTCTTTTTGGCATACATTTGAGTGCCTATTTACAGTATAGATTGGCTAAAATAGGGTGTCAATTAAAAGAGTTGCAAAATTCTCTCTAATCCTCTATAATTCTACATTATAAAAATATGGCCTCAAAGATCTTACCTTTGGTGCCTACCTTGAACCAGCTAATTTCCCAGAAAATAAAAACTTGTTGGAAAAAAAGGGGAAGATAAAATAAAAAAGTAGTTAATGTCTTAGTTTTATACAGAAGGCGACAAAAGGAATAACGTTATCGGTGGGAGAAGTTCGGCGAACCCGATTTTAGACAAAGGCTAGTCTTTTACGGATATTATCCCCCGTTCCAAGTATTTCCTTTATTTTGCTTTATTTTTGTTCCAACATTCCGTCTGCTTTGCAGCGTCTTTACCGAAAATTTTTCCCTGTTATCTTACGCAATGCCCTTGCTGCTTCCTGTTGGACACACTCATCTTCATCCTTCAGCGCTGCAATCAAGGGCTCCACTGCCCGAGTATCTTTTATCTTACCCAATATCACTGCTGCTAGCAACCGGACGGTACGATCTTCATCCTTCAGGGCTGAAATCAACGGCTCTACCGCAGACGCACCGTATGAAACTTTCACTCTACTAATAAAAGTGTATGGATCATGGTATCCATAGTTATCGGCAGATGCAGGTAAATAGCCGAAATAGGTTCCTTTACCTCTAGGGTTGGATAGCACTGCTTCGTCTTTTATTTCGAAATGAATATGAATCGCTGGAGTTCCATCAGAATTTTTCCAGTAATCAGACAAACCATAACCACTTGCTCCCATTGTGCCAATTGCATCATAGTGATCGACAAGCCTTCCTTCAGACAAGCTAGGATCAATCGAATCTAAATGGGCGTATAGGCTATAAATTCGCTGGCCATTTCCCAAAATATGTTCAATAATTACTGTGTTGCCAAGTCCGTGGTCTTCACAACCGCCACCTTTCCCGTGATAGTCTGAGCAAGGACCATTAGACTGTATTAGTACAACTACTCCGAGAGTAGTGGGGTAAATTGTAGGTTTTCCACCTTTCGTGTAAAGATCAATCCCCGTGTGGTAGCCTTTGGCTCTTGAGTTATAGACATCGTACTTTTGGATTAAATACGCCTCATCAGGGTTGACAGGCGTTTTAAATAAAAAACCCTCAGCGTCCGTTTCAAATAGAAAATCCCGTAGAAAACCCTGAGCGTTAGAATTAGTTAATGCAAGAAAGAAAATAAGAACGCTGCCTAGTAGCACCATCCTAAATCTTTGTCTTGCTTTCACCTATCGCCTCCTTAACCAAGAATTAATTGTGAATAACTAGGTATATACTATCTATGCATGGTTGTTAGTCAAATTCCTTGCAAAAATCTCTCTAAGTCTGTATAATTCTTCACGTTGCACATTATGTTTTAGTCGAAGTAGATGTGCAAGCTCAAGGAGGTATGTTAATATGAAGAAAGAGTCAGGACAAGTGCAAATAAACTATTTTGAGGAGTTAAATAAAAAATCACCATTGGTAAATGTCGAAGTAGTATTAGAAGACCTAATTCTTTTAGATGAAGGACAGGAAAAATTAGGGCAAGAGGAACGAATTAAGTATTTATCGAAATCACTTTATGCACGAAAGTTTTTTAATTCTTATGATGCGTGTCAAGATATGGCAAGGCTATTTCTTGAAATCAAGAGCCAACATCCCTTTGTAAATGTACACCAGATGCATGAATTCTTCCGTAAGCTACGTCAATACGAACGCCTAAGGCGGCAAGCAATACTTGGTTTCTTGGTGTCACTGGAGTTACAACAGCCAAAGAGACTCCCGTTAACTTCTGAAGAATTGAAAGATTTGGGTATGGAACGGTGGAGAGGTTTCTCGGCCAGGATGAGGCCTCTTACAAAGGTTTTTGCGGTACTTATATGCTTTTTAAATTTTGGGGTTTTAAGTAATTGGGTTGGCAATCTAATCAGGCCTCTAGAAACAATAACATGGGTGTGGCCGACACTAGTAGTTATTACTGGAATAATTCTAGGATCTTTGGTAGCTTTGGGTGTTCGCTATGCTCTGAGGACTGGCAAATGGGAAAACTTGTCTATTTTTCTAGCAATTCCTCTGTGTTTCGCTGGTAATTGGAAAGTAGCAATAGTGGTGGTTTTTGCTACTATAATAGCTCGCTTTGAGTACACCCAAGAGCTGATTTATAAAAACAAGATTTTGCAATTAAAAAAGACTGTATAAACAATGACTTGCATATTCGTTTGTTGGTAATTGCTACCCCAAGCTGCTATGTATTTCGCTCGACGGGATTCTCTTTCTGGGTAACATATAGCTATAGATATTGTCAGTGCCCTTAGATAGACGGATCATCTGCAAAACTTCCTCTAACTCTGTATAATTCCACATTACAGAGATCCGTAGCTTAAAAATCTTACCTTTGGTGCCTACCTTTAAACCAGCCTAAATTTCCTAGAAAATAAAAATTTGTTGGAGGTTGGAAGAGAAAATGGGGGTCTTGGTTTAGAGGAAAGTAGTTAATGCCGCATCTTTACAGAGAGGACGGTAAAATTTCTTCATACTTTGGGTAATAGGAGAGAATGTCAAGCTTTAAGGTTTATTCCCGGATTTATTTATCTAAGCTTATTGGCTGGTGGGTGTTTGGTTTAACGTTGTGGATGTTTATGAACCTTATCGAAGGTGGATTTGTGGGAGGCTGCGCGTCCTAGAAACACCGTGTTATATGTAGTTGCAGGCGATTTTCTCACTATTGGCTATTGATGGTAGAAATTGCTTTGATTCTTAAGATTTCATTTAGAGGTTCTATAAGGTTTTTTCCAAATATTTTACATTCTATTTCTATGACTTCCCCTGCTAATTGGTCTAATAAAACCATTCTAATTGGCACCCTAAAAGCATCAATAGAAATATGGTGTTTCACATCTCCAATCGTCTGATAAATAATTATAGAAGATTTGGTATAGTCAACTTCAGGATAATTCATAGATTCGTATGAGGGAACACGAGGACTTATCGGTATATTAATAATATTATTTTTAGGTTCTTCGTAAACCCTATCTGCTACGGCTAATCCATCCATTTTCCTAATTTCTACTTGAATTGAAGCATCTTCTATATATGTGTGCCCCTGATTCAATATGCTGATATTTATCTTGTGAGAATTTAACTCAAAAAATTCGTAATGATCATCATCCCAATATGTTTGGCTAACCTCTTTCAGGTTTTTCTCTAGTTCTTCCAGGGTTCTTTGTTCATATGGAAACGAAGCAAAAGGGTTGGCTGCTCTACGCAGGCTTTCCGCTAGTCTTTGTTGTGATTCGAGCATAGCAGATATTCCTGTCAAAGCGGTGCTTTGAGTCTTCATTTTAGCTAATTGTTTTTTCTCTCTGATTATCTTTCCAATCTTCTCGGCAGCTCTTTGGGAAGGCAATTTAATCTCACCGATTACCATCAACTCTATTTGTTGACGTGAGCTATATCCAGAAAAGCTCAACTGTATCTTTCCATCAAATTTATCTTTTTTCATTTTCTTTTCAAAAATTCTGTCAATGTCTCTTCTTATCATTCTCGATACATGAGTACCTTTTCTAATAAAACAATCACCCTTTTCTAATTTTCCAAAATCTTTTTTCATCATATATGGCTGATCAAAACAATTTGACATCTTGAAAATACCTAAAAGTTTACCTTCATATTTATAAGAAAAATAATCTAGTTTTATCTCTGGCTCAATATTTTCTCTAATTATTTCTTGATAGATAGCGGAATCTATAAAGTCCCTTTTTTTAATGTTTAATATTTCTCTATCACCGGAAGATTTATGGTTTACTCCGATTATGATATGTCGATCATTTTCAACATCAGCGTTTGCCATAGACATAATATCCTTGATAAGAGCTTCATGTCGCTTCTTTTCATACTGAATTGCTTTAAAGTCTAGGCTTGTATTTTCATTTTCATATTTTATCAAATCATCAAAATTAACCATATGTCACTCCGATTTTCCATATACATCCTATCCGAACCTACCACTTATTCCGAAACTCCCTAATTGCGTCTTCGGGAGAAAGATTTAGGTAAATTTCAGTGGTTGTTAGTCTATCATGACCCAAAAGAGTCTGAAGAGCTCTGGTGGAGATTCCTTTTTTGATGCAGTTGACTGAGAAGGTATGTCTTAAAACATGAGGAGAGACGGGCTTTGAAATTCCAGCTTTGTCAGCTACCTTCTTTACTATCCTTGCAACTGTTCTTTTGGTTACCCCAATACCATTGTTTTCGGTGAAGTGATGCTCTATTAGCCTTCTGACTCTCTCTGTCATGGGGATGATCCTTCTTTTTGTTTTTTTGCCATAAGGACCGCCTTTGCCATAGATAACTAATCTTCTTTCCTGCCACTGGATGATATCTTTTTTAAGGTCGGCAAACTCTGAGAGTTTTAGACCTGTATCTAAAAGCGTCCATACAACAAACTTTTCCCGGAAGGTATCACAGACGTTGGTCATCCTGTTTACCTCATCATCATTCAACGGTTCTCTTTTGTATTGGTAAGGCATAGATTTTTCCTAACGTAAGGCACGAAGTCAGATACGCTCTGCTACGAGTCGTTGCTATCATTTCTGTAAAAATTGTTCGTGCAGCTCATCGGCTACAGGAATCCTAAGAATAACATCGTCAAGTAGTTTATTAATTTGCTCTTTGTTAGAACATTCTGGAATAATTTTGTTTAAATAGAGCCTATTGACCTCTGCGGAAAGTAAAGCGGCTGCAAATAAAGGATGAGGTCTTGGATGGTTCCATTGTGTTTTAGGAGAGAACTCGGTATTTTCATACTCAAGATGATAAGTTATGAGATCCTGCCAATTCCCATGTACAGCATGGCTTGGTAAACTAAACAATGCAAAATATGCTTCTCCCATCCCAATGCTTTTTGCACGCTTATATATCTTCTCCCCCCAAGGTTTCCATTTTGTTTCATTAACCTGTGTGGGGGGAAATGAAGAGGTTTGAAAAGCTTGATTAATAGAACGTTTCATGCGATTTTCTATAGGAAGTTCGTGTCCTCGTCTGGCAATGTTGTGATTAATATCATTTAACAACCGCTTTTCTTCTCTAAGTGAATATTCAATATACTCATCAAAAATCTCCGCGCTGCTCCTTTTTAGTAAGTATGTTAGATTGATTAGACTTTCAGCTAGGCACCTAAATAAAATCATCGCTATCTCCGATCGGTTCTGACATATTTGGTCGAGGAACCCCCTTTGCAATTTGCTAATTCTAATCATTAATCCCCCGGTTATAGCCTCGTTTCTTGTCCATTTTCTGGGATTATTCTTTTCGTCTAGCCTATACGCACACGAAAGGATAGCTGTGACCTGACCAACTTCCTTAAGAAGTTCTACGGCCAGCGACATAAACTGGTCCTCCGAATCAAATTTTTTTATTTCTTCAACATCAACTTTCGTCCGCAGAAACTTAAAGTCATTAAGTGATAATGGTGTTTCTTTCATTTTATTCTTCTTTTAGAAGCAATGACGTATAACGTTCTCAGCATACACGACGTTGCCGAAGGCAATGTCCCGAAGGGCAAGGCATAGCCGTAGCGTATATGCTGTGTTATATGATGTAGTCGTGGTGAGATATTTATCATGTGAATTCAGCTCCGACTGATTCCGATCTATAATTGTAGACTTTGTATGATTTTCTATGTTTATCAAAACAAAAGCCGAGTTCTATTAGATTTTTTTTTCTCACATCTTCACTTGCAATTAGATTTTTTGCTGCTTTTTCAGAAAGCAAGATATGATTATTATTTCCAAAATCTGCAATTCGTGTGGCATGTACAACAGATTGTCCAAAAATATCTTTTCTCCCACTTAAGTCCGGATAAGAGAAAAATAGTCCATAGTCAACTCCTATCCTATACGTGATGAATTCAATGTATCCCAAGTATTTGTTAATGAGATTCTCACAGAAAACAAGTGCTTTGGAAATATCCTGAGCGGGTAAACCAATTATGAAGCCATCCCCAGTTCCTTTATAGATTGCATCTTCAAATTTTTTAGGTATGATCTTAATACAGGCAGCGTGCAATAATGAAATGTTATTAAATTGAGATGTTTGATTTTTCTCTGAGAAATTTTTGATATCAAGACAAATAATTGAAGAGTTAGTGTTTTTTGTTGGTTTCTCTAGTAGATAGATGATGTCTTCTTTATTAATTGAACGAAGATGTCCTTTTGGGCAATTGCCAATATTCCCAGATAATTGTGTTGATAAGTATGACTCAAAAGATAATACAATCCCTCTTTCTTCATAGAAATTATCACAATCATGACAGTAATAGTATTGTTTCAATTCTGTCATTTTCTTTCCTCCACGAGTACTTCATATAACTTGTTTATATCCGAACAGGTTCAGATATACTTCCTTTAGCTGAAAATTCTAAACTTCACTCCTTTGTTTTAATTTACTCTTTTTATAAGATTTGTCAACATTTAATAAAAAAGACGACAAAATGTCGTCAATTTGTAAAAAAGGAACGTAGGTAAAATAGGGATTTTAGTTTAGAGGAAGGTAGTGAATGTCTTACTTTTACATAGAAGAGGACAAAAGAGAAAATAGGTTAACCTCACGATTTTATAGGGATCCCAGGAGGCATTTTTAGCAAAGCATTTCGTCTTTGGGTCACAAATGCGAATCTAAGGGGAGCATAGGTTATTTAAATAAGGCATCAAGCCTATTTAAGGGTTTGTCAACATTGACATGGTTTTTCTGTGGGAAGGTCCCACAGGAGAAATTAATCTTTCGGCACTTCTCTCTTTAGAAAGCTTTTCTTTGCTCAGGGAGGCAGAATATATTACGGGGCAGGTAATAAGTATAGATGGAGGAAGTCACATAGTGGGTATTTAGTCTATCCTCCTACCTGAACTTTAATGGGATATCTTTCCTCTATCACTCTTTTTATCCTCTGGACCTTTTTTCTCTCCACATATTTTGCAGATGCCATCCGATAAGTTTTCCCTAAACTTTTGTACTTTGAGGATCCAAGATTATGATAGGGAAGAATGTGAAGAGAGGCAACCGATATTGATGATATAAAGTCAGCTATTTCCAAAATTTCTTTCTCTGAATCGTTAAATCCAGGGATATAGGGAACTCTTGCCATCACAGAAGGACAAATCTGGACAGCCAGCTTCATGTTTTCCAGAATTAACTTATTATCTTCTCCTGTAAAATCCTTATGCTTTTTAGAATCGGTATGCTTTATATCGAAGAGAAGGTAATCAATGTTTTTTAAAGCTCTCCTAAAACTCTCGGAACTGGTATGGCCACACGTTTCTACCGCGGTATTTATCCCATCTTGCTTAGCTACTGAAAGGAGGGCTTCAGTAAAATTTATCTGTTCCATTGGTTCTCCTCCGGATAAAGTTAATCCTCCTCCTGAAACCCGATAAAAAACAGTATCTTTTTTAACTTCCTTCATTACCTGTCCTGCGCTGATTTCCTCTCCCATGAGGGTAAGAGCTTTTGAGCTACAAAAAGGTACACACGCTCCACAGTCGTTGCATTTTTCTCTGTCTATACTGACTCCGTCTTCCTTGAAGGACCTGGTTATTGCCTTTTGAGGACAGATATGGATACATTCACCACAGTCAAAACATCTTTGGGGGTAATAGGCAAGTTCCGATTCATAACTTATGCCTTCCGGATTACAGCACCATGGACAATGAAGAGGGCACCCCTTTAAAAAAACCACCGTACGGATTCCAGGCCCATCGTGGATGCTAAACCTCTGGATATCAAAAATTTTCCCCCTTATCGGCCTCATCGTTTGAACTCCTTTTCGATACCGCCTCATAAGTCTAAACTCTCCGGTGTTCGGTTCTGGCAATAATATCCTCCTGCAATGATTCATCTAATTCCACAAAATAAGCACTGTACCCGGCAACCCTGACCACAAGATCTCTAAATGCTTCAGGATTCTTCTTAGCCTCTCTTAAAATATCTGCTGAAATAATGTTGAACTGCACATGCATAACTCTCAACTGAACAAATCCCCTTAGAAACTGGGAAAATTTTTCAAATGAATCGTCTCCATCAAACACAGTGGGATGAAATTTTAAATTAAGCAGCGTTCCATTGGAGGCAAGCAACTGGTCTATCTTGCTAACCGATTTAAGTACCGCTGTTGGACCCTTCCTATCCCTTCCCCTGACAGGGGAAATACCCCCATCAGCCAATGGCTCTTTAGCCAATCTGCCGTCAGGCGTAGCACCAACCGCCAGGCCTAGAGGCACATGAGCTGATACCGTATAGAGCCCAGGTTGATAGCTGCCACCCCGTGGATTTCGGTACTCTGCAACCAACTCACAGTATCTCCTGGCCCACTTTCTTGCTACCTCATCAACCTCATCGCTGTCATTCCCAAATTTGGGAGGGCAGTTAAGCAACCTTTGCCTCAGGGATTCCTTGCCCTCAAAATTCTGACTTAGTATCTGGCGAAGCTCCTTAAGGCTAATCCGTCTCTTCTGGTAGACAAACTCTTTGATGGCTATCAAGGAGTCAGCGAGATTAGCTATTCCTACGCCCTGGGGACCAGTGAAATTGTACTTTGCTCCACCCTGAGAAACATCCACTCCTTTTTCCATGCAATCCTCTATGAGAGAGGACAAAAATGGAGTAGGCATCAGTCGGGCATGAGTTTGATCCACTACATTACATCCTAATACCATACATCGAATAAAATCTTGCATCAGCTCATCCAGATTCTTTTCCAAATTCTCATAGGAATCTAGAGTTCTTCTTTCTCTCTTTAAGCCCCTGATCTCTTTGCCGCCAGAGCGATTTTCTTCAGAGTTTATAACCAGCTCCAGCAGCCTAGGTAGGTTAAACAATGCCGCGTCACTGAGACCAAGACTCCTGCCCGGTATTCCAAGTTCTACACATCCAATAATGGCATAATTACGAGCATCCTTGGATTCAATACCCCGGTTTAGTAAAGCAGGGATGATTATCTCATCATTGAACAGTTGAGGCATTCCAAATCCCAGGCTTATTACTCTGCTTACCGCCCTGAGGAAGTTTTCAGGCGTTCTATGGTAGAGTCGTATGGATAGGTTTGGTTGAGGCATACGGAGGTTAGCTGAGGCCTCTAAACAAATGTATGAGAGATCATTTGTAGCATCATCCCCATTTTCATTCTGTCCCCCTAAAGCAACATTGAATCCTATAGGAAAACCGGCAAAGTACTTTGCTTCCTCAGCCTCGCGTAGCAATACTATTTCATTGAATTTTAGCCAGAGGTGTTCAATTATTGTAAGTGCTTCCTTTTCGGTTATTCTCCCCTCCTTGAGATCGTTTATATAGAACGGGTATAGGTACTGGTCCAATCTTCCCGGAGAGAAAGAACTCCCTATCGATTCTATGTGGAGCATGACAAACAAAAACCAGAGGAATTGAACAGCCTGGTAGAAACTATTCGGAGATTTATCCGCTATCCATTTACAGTTTCTCATAATACCACCAAGATTTTTTCTTTCCTCCCCCCTGGCTTGGACTATTTTTGATTCGGCCAGTGTTGCATATCTTAAGATAAATTCGGATGCTCCTCTTAGCGAGATGTCAACAGCCTTATAAAAATCGCTCTTCTCCTGATCCTTAGTCCCGGAGTAGAACTCCATTTTATCAACTGCTTTTCTGCGCAGGCTATCTATACCCCCTTTTAGCCATTTCTCAACATTGGGAAGAATGTGACCTTGATTGTGGGTAGTTTGGTTTAAAGTAAATACTTTTGCGGCTCCGGCCAGTTTGGTTTCTAAAGGAAGGACTCCTTCAATTTCATCCTTAAGGTTTTTTCCTCTCCAGTAAGGGAAAAGTTCCTCTCTCAATACTTTTTTGTTGGCTTCAGTTATAAAAAAAGGCTCCTGATCCCGATTATGTATGCTATCGAGTTCTCTGTCTAACCACTCAACGGCACACTCCGGAGCGGCAATTCCTGCCCTGGGAAGGGTAGATCTATTCCCCACAATTAACTCGTGAGGAGCTATATCAATTTTAATATTATTTAAGATATGTCTAAATGCTTTTGCTCTTCTGATTATTGTGGGCTCCCCTTCCGTCTTCTTGTAGCTTCCAGTCATTAATATTGCCCTTTCAATAGAAATTTCTCTTCGACTACGAAGAATTTTATCTTTAAGGCTTTTTACGTCTTTAGAAAGATTGGACTTCTCGGCTAAAACCCTCATCCTTATTTACTCCTTTCTATCAGAGCCCCCTATATATTCATCAATCTTGGCCTCTATTTGAAGTTTAATCTGGGGTGCTAAATCCTGTTTTTCCACGATCTTAAAATGCTTGTTTAACCATAACAAGTTACAAGTTATTAAATAGCAAAAATGACTGCTTTTCCAATCATGTCATGAGAAGCAAACACTTTTTGTTATCGGGAAAGATATATATGTGGCTCACTTAACTGGGCAAAGGTTATCTTGACCTTTTTCATTCATTATTCTGTATATAAGTTGCTCTTCCTTTTGCCCTTTCAGAAACTTTATAATACCTTTTAAATCAGCCATATGTCTGGCTCCTCTTCCTGTACAACAGATAGCACCGCAGGCGTTGGCAAATCTAGCAATATCAGGTAGATCCCATTTGTGCAACAGTCCATATATTAAACCACCGTGAAACGCATCACCTGCTCCTATTGTATCTACCACTTTGACTTGAAAAGTAGAGGATTTTACCATTTCTTGGTCATTAGCAAGTGCGCAGCCTTGGGATCCCAAACTCATAGCGATCATACCTATCCCTATATCTAAAAAAAACTGTATTATCTGCTCAACTTCATCTTCCTTAGAAACTATTTTTGCAACTTTAATGGGAGACATTAAAATGTCTGATAGTCTTAAAGCCTCGAATAATTCTCCTTTGGTATCAATACCTACTGTTTCAGGGGTGGGTACAGTATCTAGATCGAATATGGTCAATATACCTGTTTCCCTTGCAATCCTCATTGCTTCAATAACCGGTGCGAGGGGTAACTGACAAGCTTCGGTAAATAAGATCTTGCTTTCTTTAATAAATTGGCTATAGTTTTGCCTGATTTCTTCAGGGGTGATTTCAAAAGTCACATTAGGAAACATATAAGAGACCATTTCCCCTTGAGGATTTATAAATATCCAACAAAAGGTAGAAGATTTCCCATGTTCTACAAGAATATTGCAGAGTTTAATGTTTTCTCGGCGACAAAGATCTTGGATCATGTGACCAACCTTATCATTGCCAATCTTTCCTATCCATCCGACTTTCACTCCAAGTCGAGCTAATTGGGTTAGACAATTGGTAGTTACTCCTCCTCCTTCTTTTCGAAAGTTTCTTATCACAAATTTCTCACCAGCTTTAGGAAACCGCCTGACAGGAACAAGATAGTCAATAGCATTGCCACCAAGTCCAAGAACTTCTATGTCGCATATTTGTGATCTTTGCATAATTAGCCTTTTACCGCACCAAGCGCCAATCCCTTAATAATATATTTCTGAAGGTAAAAAGCCGCAGCAACTGCTGGAATAATAGCTATTGTGCCAGCGGCTGAAAGAAAATCCCAAGCAATTTTGTACTGTTGGATAAAACTCCCCAAAGCAACCGGTAAAGTCCAGGTTTCTGCATTAGAAAGTAAAACAAGGGCAAACAGAAATTCATTGTAAGAAAGCAGGAAAGCTAAAATACTAGCAACCGCAAGACCAGGTGCAGAGAGAGGCAGAATTATCCTAAGGAAAGTTCCCAATCTCGAACATCCATCTACTCTTGCAGCTTCTTCTAATTCAACAGGCACATCTTGGAAAAACGAATACATCAAAAACATAACAATGGGAAAAGTGACAGTAATATGGGTTATGATAACTGCTAATTTGGTATTGAGCAAACCTACATCTCTCATCATAAGATAAAGAGGTATTACAATTGTTATCCGAGGTATTGTTCTCATAAGAAGTATAGCAACAAAAATAGTTATCGCCAGTTTTGTCTTATGTCTTGCAAATCCATAAGCTGCACAACTTCCAATAGTGACTGATGCAAACATGGTGCTCATGGCCACTACGGAAGAGTTTAAAAGATTAGCCATAATAGGCATTTCTGTCACCTTTTCGGGATCTGGTTTACTAAGGATTGTTTTATAGGCGTGAAGAGTAGGGTTTCTGGGAATAAAAGTAGGCGGGTAGGAAAAAATCTCTACTGGAAATTTTAACGAAGTCAGGATTATCCAAATAAAAGGGAACATTATAAAGGCTATGATTATCGCAATTGCTATATAAGCTAAAAAACGCTTTGCCATCCCTCGAGCCTTCTCGGCATAACGTAGCTAAAGATGCAGCGATCCTTTGATTTTTTGAATAATATCGTTTCCTTTAAATATAAACATAATTACAATGGCAATAAAAATTAGAGAAAACAGGGTGATAATTGATATAGCAGCACCTTCACCAAATCGGAAGTGTCTAAATACAGTTTTATAGGTATGAACATTGACTACCTCGGTTTTCAGAGAAGGACCTCCATATGTAAGAATGTAAATTAGATCGAACATCTTGAAAGCATCCATTGCCTTAAGTAGTATAGCTGCCATTAAAACAGGCTTTAGCAAGGGCAATGTAATTAACGTGAACCTTTGCAAAGCATTAGCGCCATCTATCACAGCTGCTTCATAGGGGTCTCTTGGCAAACTTTGTAATCCTCCTAGGAGAATGAGAATAACAAAAGGTGTGGTATACCACACATCGGCAATAATGCATGACCACATAGCCAATCTAGGATGACTTAGCCATGAGATTTTCTCCTTTATAATACCCGTACTTTCAAAGATATATGTTATGATGCCAACTTGGTCATTGTACATTAACTTCCACTCATAAGCTACTATGACAGGGGCAACCATGATGGGAATCATGATAACTATCCTCATAAGCCATTGCCCACGAAGCTCATAGTTAAGCAGTAAGGCGCAGGAAAGTCCTAGAACAGTCTCTATAGCCACACTAACAACTGTGAAGTAAAAAGAATTAAAAAGGACTGTTTGAAACTTAGGTGATGTAAATTTATTTATGTAATTGGCAAATGCTATATATTCAGACCTACCTGATAACAAATTGAAATTATAAAGACTGACCTGGATGGTTTTTAGTACAGGGTACAGGTAAAGAATGATAATAACGGCTATTGCCGGTGTTATCATAGCATAAAAGAATATATTCCTCCTAAAGTCTTCTGTAAAATCGCGAAGTCTTTCTTTCATCCACATTTTTTCTCTATTTTTTGAACCTTACGAAACGAAAAATCTTTAGCGGGAACCAACCTTATGTAGTTGGTTCCCGCTATTTAGAGATGAAATTAACTTCCCATGAGAGTTTTTATTTCTTGTGCAGCATCGTTAAAAGCCTGTTCTGGAGTTTTCTCTCCTACTAGTGCAGCGGCTAGTGCCTCAGATAAAATGTCAGAGATTTCTGGCCAAGCCGAAGTTCTTGGAAGCTCATATGTAGTTAGCATTATCTCTTGATAGAATTTCCATCGGCCCTGAGAGCGAGGATCTGTTCTGATATTGGTAAGTTCAGTCTCGGCAACTATTTTCTGAAGAGCAGCTTTGTTACCACTCAAAGTTCCGCTGCGGTAACACATGTGCTTCTGTATGGGGACAGAGAGTAACCAATCGATGAGTTTTCCTGCCTCTTTTGGATTTCTGGTGCCAACCGGGATTCCTACCAACCAACCACCATTATTGGTGCCTCTACGTTCATCCTTTGGCAATAATGCCAGATCGTATTTTCCTGAAACAACTGATTGTGTCGGATCCTCAAGCAGAGGTATGATATCGTTGAATTCAGAGACCATGGCTGCAACACCTTTTGCAAAAAGCATTCGCGTATCTTGCCATATGTAATCAGGTGTTCCGGGAGGGAGAATCTTGTATTTCCGATACATGTCTACAAAGAATTTCAACCCCTTTGTACCTTTAGCATCGTTAAAGGCAGGATTGTTATTCTCATCCAATATTTGACTTCCTGCTTGGTAAACAAAATCGGATAATATCCATACTCCTCTTCCTTTAAATCCAGCCACAAGGAGGCCATAAACGTCAGGACTAAGCTCGTTCGTCTTAATGGATGCGTCTAACCACTCTTCCCACGTGTCCGGAGGCCCAGGTATACCTGCCTTAGCAAAGAGATCTGTACGGTAATATAGAGCTCTGATGTCATTGCTGTGGGGTAGAGCGTAAAGTACTCCGTTAAAGGTTCCATGTTTTTTATGATGGTCAAAGAACTGGTTTATTACCGTGTCCGAGACATACTTCCCCAATGGTAAGAGAAGACCCATTTCACCAAAAGGTGCCACCATTGGTCTATCTATCTGAATAACGTCATAGGCTCCTGTCCTACCGATCGTCTCCATAATAGCTTTTTCAAAAGTATGCGCATGAGGTACTGGAACTACTTTCACTTTAATTCCTGTCTGTTTTTCAAATTCAGGTAAGCGTTCAAGAACAACATCACTGAATGGAGCTGCACCCACGACCATATAGGTTATCTCTTTGGCGGCAAAACTGGTGCTACTACCAATGACACTAAGAGAAACCATCATTCCCAAAAGCCCGAGTAATGTCATTATTTTTTTAAAATTTACCTTTGAAATCATCTTTTCCTCCTTTTTTATCCCTGTCTACTTTTACCCATTTTTACCTTTTGGACCTTTACTTGCACTTGTCATTCACATCTATAATGGCATTATACCACCTCCTTTAGACAATTATTAACTCTATATTTAAAGACTCAAGGTTTTTGATCAACTCACTATGTAGGTTATTATCGGTAATAATCCTGTGAACAGCTGTAATGGGAGCTACAGTGCAAAATTCTACCCGATTAAATTTGGATGAATCGGCAACTAGAATTACCTCCTTAGCTGCGGAGATCATAGCCTTTTTTAGATATAAATCTGAAAAACTGGTATTGGTAAGCCCCTTCTCAATGGAAACCCCTTGAACACTCAAGAAAGTAATATCCACATTCAATTGGTGGAAGAACTCAGCGGCTCTCTGTCCTGTCAAGGAAAGACTTGGACGTCTAAGAGAACCTCCAGTCACCATAACTGAAATATCAGGTTTACCAGCAAGTTCTAAAGCTACGCTAAGGTTATTAGTTATTACGGTTACGTGTTCAATATTTCTTATATTACGTGCTATCTCCAAAGTAGTTGTGCCAGCGTCTAAAACGATTACCTGCCCTGCTTTAATAAGACTAGCTGCCATTTTTCCAATCCGTTGTTTTTGCTCTTTATATTCCTGCGCATGTATTTGAAACTTCCCTATTAATCTTAAAGTTCCACTAACAATCGCCCCCCCATGTGTTCTCTCAATAAAACCTTGTTTTTCCAACTTAGCAAGGTCTCGCCTTGTTGTGACCTCAGAAACATTAAAAATCTTACTTAATTCTGACACTTTTAAGCTCTGTTCCTCTTGAATGAGTTTTTTTATTTTTGTAATTCTTTCACCGATTAACACGAAGTAATCCCCTTTGTGCAGAAACGAAAGTTTCGATTCTGTTTGTTTTATTATAATTCAGAAAATATGTTTGTCAACCCCCCTGATCTTGCCAAAACGTCCAAAACCCTATATAGCTCTGTGCTATATATGTTTTTCCCCTTAGCTTGGAGGGAGGCAAGAGCTATAAGTTTTCGTCTTTGTCGAAGGAATGCGAAACGGAGCCTTTTTAAATCTTACAAAAGAAAGAAATTGTAAGATTATCCCCTCAAAGTAGATTGACAGCTTCTTTCAATTTCTCCCTGGTTACATCAGCATAAATCTGGGTGGTGGTTATGCTCCTGTGGCCAAGTAGTTTTTGCACTACTCGAATGTCTTTAGTTCGCTCATAGACCCTGGTGGCAAAGGAATGATGGGAAAGTCTCTTCTCAAAAAATGTACTCTGTGCAATGGTTTGGGATATATTGATACGAATATGTTTATCTTTTTACCAAAAGAAGAGAATATTAATAGATGGTAGGTATAATGTTCAACAAAAAATGAACATAAAAAAAAATGAACATAAAAATGAGACTAGGAATTTCTGCCTTTATTAATCAAAACAATAATGATTTTCTAAAAGAGTATTCAGGATATAATTTACAGATAGGATTTTATAAAAAGAATGATTTTGATTTTGCCCGCAAAAATTATCTAGCCCAAAAATTAAAAGAATGGAAAATAAAAGTTATCTCAGCACACCTTCCCGTAGACCTAGATTTTAAGAATCTAGATGAAGTCCGAGATTTTACTGTAACTATCTACCAAGAATTTCTAGAAGATAATGCCGTGCTAACTCTTCACCCTAAACGTAAGATAGATTTAGATTATTCTGGTTTTAATATTATGCTGGAAAATCTGCCGATAAATTTAACCATTGCTCTTGAGAACTTCCCTTATAAAAGAAAAAAAACTCTCCGCACTCCTCTAGATATAGTAGAAGTCTGCACCAAGTATAGTCACTTTTCTATGAATTTTGACCTGGCTCACCTACAATATTACAACTTGTGGTTGGATGATAAAATTTTGCTGCATCTTCTTAAGTATACGAAAATAATTCATTTAAGTAATAAGAGCGGTAGCAAAACCCACATCCCTATAAAAGAAGGAGATATTGATATTGAGAGATTCTGAATAACTTAAAGACCAATAAGTGGAATGGTGATATATTCCTGGAGTATGGAATAAGTTATAAGGACAAGTTACTGAAAGATCTAGAATGGGTAAAGAAATTTTTAAAGAGTGCATAGTTTTCTCGGCAGCAAAATCCTATTTCTAAAAATCACTATCTCCAATAGCAAAAGAAGGAGAATCTTGGCGGCAGATTCTCTAGTAATCAATCTTTTGTACAGAGCCGATATTACTTTACTTTCTTAGTTCTTGTGGTAAAATTAAACAGGTTAATTTATCTTTAAAGATAGAAGATGTAAGAGATGTGGCAAGAAAATAAAGATGGGTAGATACTGCTACTACTGCGGAAAGTATAAGGGTTTGTGGTGAGGAGAGCAAGCAATGCAAATTTTTAATATTAATACCGGTAATGACGGGGGAGGATTAGATGAATATCAAAAGCTGGGTATGGCTAGCCATATTCCCAGCAGTGGTTGGCTCTGTCTTAAGTGTAAGTTTTACGGTGGGTAGGCTGGTTGCAGGAACAGAAACTCTGGTAGTACAGGTATACACGATCATGAAGAAATTAGAAACGTTAGAGCAGGGATTAAAGATCAGATTAGACGCGCAAGATGCGGCAGTGACAGATTTATACGATAAAATTGGAAGATTGGAATCCGGAATTAGCTACAGCGAAATAGGTGAAGAAAAGATGGAGAGTCTGACAAATCGATTATCGACACTTGAACAGGCTTTCGAGCCTTTTAAAGATCGACCAAAATTAAGCTCCCAAGAATTCTCTTTACTTCTATTTGAGCTTGATAAACTTAAAGCTGACCTAGAAACTCAGGAGGACGGCCTAAACCGTAGCTTAGATACATTACGATCCAATCTAACCTATAGATTGAATGTGTCTGATTCCAATCATACTAAATGGATGGCTATTATATCAGTACTTTTCACATTATCTATTGCTATATTGAGTGCCTTTTATTCGAGATTGATAGGGAGATAAAACTGAGACAAGCCTTAATAGGGAGATTGACTAGCTCACCGACTTAGCTTCTTTAAAGCCTTTTAAAATTAATTTATTTCCCTCATTCGGTCGCAAAAATTTTCTCACTTTTCCCATTGTAGCCAGCACTCCAATATCCCAAAATTTTCCTCCTAATATCTCTTCCTATAATTAATCTCAGAAAAAGTATTGACTCGAAGTTTCCCATCAGAAAAATATAATATTCTATATTTTTTTCAGTAGAAAAATCTTATTTCTTTGAATTTTTCCAATCTTTATATTCCTTTGTGCGGAACCATCTATATAGACCATAAAACATCAAAGGCATTCCAATGAAGGGTATAACAGCACAACCGTTACTCCAAATGCAGGTGACTACTCTCCACGACTAAAGTCGGGAGCTTCTAGGGACAAGTCCCAGGCTCTGTAGCCCCAGAGCCAAAATATTTCTAGAGGCATTAATATCTCTATGCAGACGAATACCACAAACGGAACATTTATGCCAACGGGTAGAAAGCTTCTTTTTAACTACTGTTCCACATTGGCTACATATTTGGTTTGTATTGTGGGGGTCAACTGCTACGAATTGACGACCAGCTTCTTCCGCTTTGAAGGTCAATACTTGAGCAAACTGATTCCACGCAACATCTGCAATAGATTTTGCCAGATAATGATTTTGCATCATATTTTTTATGTTCAGTTTTTCGATACAGATAATACCGAAAAGGTTAATAATCTTTCGAGATTCTTGGTGGATGAAATTATGGCGTTTGTTAGAAATTCTCTCATGGACACGAACAACTATTTTCTTAGCTTTTTGTCTTTCAAGAGTGCCTTTAGACTGCTTAGACAATTTTCTTTGAGCTTTAGTAAGTGCTCTTTCCTCAGATTTGAAGAAACGAGGATTAGCAATTTTTTCTTTACTGGAAAAGGTAGCAAAATTTTCAAGCCCAACATCAATACCAACTGCTCTTTCACTTTTTGGTAGAGGTTTTGGCTGACAATCGACAGATATGCAAGCGTACCACTTATTAGCTTTTTTCCTAAGAATGCAGGTTTTAAGAACTCCAACGATAGGGCGATGGAATTTAACCTTGACAGAACCTATTTTAGAAAAACAAAGTTGGTCATTCTCAATCTTCCAGCCGAAACCTGCTTGCTTATAGGTGAAACTATCATAACGATTATATCCCTTAAAACGAGGATAACCAGGTTCCTCTCTGTTTCTTACTCTACGGAAAAAGTTTTCAAAAGATTTATCTATTCTATCAGCAACATTTTGAAGCACTTGAGAGTAAACTTTATTAAGGGAAGATCTTTCTTTTTTCAAATTAGGAAGAGAATTATATTGATCAAAACGTGTAACACTTTTCTTCTCTTTTTCCCAGGCATTTTTCCGTTCTTCAAGAAAATAGTTATAGAGCCAACGACATTCATTGAGCTGTTCTTGAAGAATCCTTTTTTGTTTTTTCGTCGGAAGTAATCGATATTTAAAAGTTTTATTCATGCTATTCTCATTATGTGCAAAATGCAAAAATTTAAGTCGAAATAATCATCACGAATGAATTCGGGGGTTTTCTTGCCTGAACTTTATAAAGATGCCAAAGCCCATAAATAACTGGGCCAATCTCACTCCACCTTCCTTAACCATCTCAAAAATCTTCCCGCTGCTACTACACTACTAACTAATATCACTATAACTATGGCTAAGTAAATCATTTCGTCCTTTTTCCCTTGGGCCTGGAAGAGATTTCCTCCAAGCCCGAGGGTCATTGTCAAATTTACAACCGGTTTACATTAACCCGATGGTATCCAAGTGACGCCAGCGTCTGTGGTGTAGAACAGTGCACCCGATGCTAACTCAATCTTAGCTCCTATACCCGCGACAGGGTCAGCAATAGCTAATACTTGCACAACTCCGGTTGCCGCGTCGAAGGTCACCAAGGCAGTGTCGTTGAACCATCTATTTTCTGCGATCTCTACACCCAGTAGTTTTAGGACATCTACTACCTCAGCTGCTGCTGGATCACCAGGATAAAGAAAAGCAGCTTTTTCTGCCTTCCAGACTAATTCAGCAGTTCGGATAGCTCCCACAGTGGCTTTCGCCTCACTACTGTAAGCTCTTTTGACAAAGCCTCTGTATATAGGGACAGCAGCGGCGGCGAGAATCCCTACTATTATAATTACTACCATTAACTCAACTAACGTAAAGCCGTGCTTTCCCTTTTTACCCCTAGCTAATATCCTCATTAACGATGTCATATTTTTCACCTCCTTTCTATTAGAAATTATTATCCCCCTTTCATAAAAAAAGAGGGGCACATATCATTATCGGCCACGGTCAAGTAAATCCGAGAATGACTGTTACCCCTCCCCTGCCGAAGCAGGTTTAAAGCAACAGCCTTTTTCTTACTTGACCGTGAAGGATAAATTCCTTTTAAGAAAAGACTGTAAAGAAGCTCAGAGTTTATGAGCTTCTATCCAATTTATCAAAAAGCTATTATTCTAACCCGATATGAAGTTAAATACTTTTCATAAATTCATTCTTCTTAGCTTTTTATCTCCTCTTTTAAAGCAGGAGCTAAGATCAATCTTTCAATTTCGCTTTTAGATCTTCTTTGAAAATACGGGGAATTAGTTCATCTATCATCTAGATATTCTTTATCGCTTACCTTCTTGATCCGAGGTTTCCCGTTGTTTAAGTTACCAGAAGTTAATATATTGGTCAAGCATAACAGATTTTTACCAGAGAGTAAAAATATAGTTGGGAGTAAAAATTAAATAGCAATAATTGGAGAGTATCCAATTATTCTCATAAGATCTCAAATCCGTATACACATTATAATAAATGTGAACGATTTTGTCCATTCCCTAATGCTATACACTTATCAACAAATGTATAGGATTTGTACGGTTTTTATTTTCTCATTTAACCCTCCTCGGGGTTTTCTGATAAAGCCGAAATTTCCCGAATGCACTCGAGTAGAGAAGTAGAGAATCAACTATTGCATATTTTGCAACAACTGCGGAAATATCGTGCGCACTCGAGAGTGAAATTATACAATTCATTGTATTATTTTTTACGTTGTTTCCTTCCAAAGTAACTATTGTAAATATTTATACAATGCAAATCAGATCTTGTGGGGTAACTTGGGGGGTGACTTGAGGGGTTTCATTATAATGTATAGTTTCAACAAACGCTGAAAGTCTACTTACGAGCGAAAATACAAGCAATGCATGCAGCGCTTGATAAATACAAGCAAATTTTTGCCGGCAGATCTATTTTTACTCATAACCAATAGGTCTCAGACCCCCCAAAATAGGGTCATAGGTTTCTTTATTGATGAGGGTTGTGGAGGCCAATGTAAAGTAAAAGGGTATATAGGTATGGGTTAATATTACATAAAATAAAAAGCAAGATAGAAAACCAGTATATTTAAGAATATAATACTCCAAAGTATACAATATGGTCAAAGGAATGACCAAAATGGTAGCAAATTTAGTCAAGACATTAAACAAAATACAAACAAATTGTTATATCATACTAGAGAATAGTAATAATATGCAATAAGTTAGTATGGAGAAATTATGGACTAATGATGGATGAGGGAAAAAATGGGATTTGATACATCAAATCGCTACTGTAAGAAGGGTAGGATTTCATACATTAATTCGCTGCCGTGTGTAACCAACTATCCCAATACGGGTCAAATCTTCTTCTATTCTATAATAGGTAGATTGAGAAGTGTTCTTTCCTCTGCTACATGGTCGGATCAATGTATCAAATACTGGGAGACAAAAAATCTCATTTCTGTTGATAAACATTTTTTGTAATTTCAGAATTTTTTGCCGGTAAAATCTTAAAGGCACTACCCCCAAAAATCACAAAAAATAGTCCTTTATTCATGCATCTTTCAGAGACCAAAATATGCATTTTTACTGCAAACCAATACTCTTATACCCCCAAGAGTAAAAAAAGTTAATTAATTTCTCTATTGAAGAAATAGGGTGGATTACAGTAAACCCCTAAGAAAAAAGTAAGTCTTCAATTTGACACCTGAAAATCGCTAAAACGATACAGTAATAGGGATTTATTTGGGTATAATTTTAATGGTTTTACAGTATTAGGAAATTGGAAATGGGTAAATTTTTAACGACGGCAAACTGAGGAGAAGCTGTGGGTGGGAGAGTCACTTTTTCCCAAAATTGGAAAATTACCGAAATTTGTAGAGAAGGACCCCCCCTGGGTAGGGAATTGGGGGGGTTTTTTCTTTCTTTTAATAATTATTCTATGATTAAAATTCCTATAACCTAATACAGAATTGATATACAGAAGATTGACTGAAAATTTTCTATCCTTCGCAGCCTTCAGGAATCCGATATACTGATAATGTAGAATTTTACTTTGATCTTTGACAATTGTAAATCTGACTGTCTCTCTCTCTTCTCTTCTCTCTTAGAAAATTTGGAGGGATTCCACAATGATAAACTTATCACAGATTGACAATTTAAGTGCAAGGGAAGGGAAAACTCTGGACTATTCCAAAGTAAAAGCAAGCGTAGCAGAAGGATTAAAGAAAAGTAGCATCATAGCTTTTACTAGTCAGGAACTAAGAAAGCTATTAGGAATAGAAAAAGAGTATAAAAACTTGGGGGCCTACTACCATCTATGTAAAAAACTGTCAGAGAGATTAAAGGTTAAGACTGTGGTTAATAGACAAGTTTTAGCCAATGGTAGTAAGGTCAGGGTAATTTTCTTCTCAGATTACGAAAAGGAAAAGATGTTCACAGAATTAGAGAAGTTGATCAAGTAACACAAAATTCAGAGAGAAGGGAAGAGAAAGGGACAGTCAGAAGAAAACGAGAGAGAGAACGAGGGGGAATACTATGATTGAACTAGAGTTAGAAGATTGGGTTGACTACTTAGTGAGAAACAAGAAACGGATTGAGGAACTAATTTACATTAGACCCGGACAACGGATTCTAGCAGTGAGACCGCCTTATCAACTACCCTATAGACGAGGAAGAGGAATGATAGTACGAATGAGTATAGCGGAGTTCTTAGTAAGACTAGAGAGTAGTCAAGAAGGAAGTTGAACGAAGAGAGGATAAGTTCTAAGGACGTGGACTTATCCTCTTTTTGTTATGTATATTAAAAAAAACGCAATTATATCCGAGTAAGAAAGCTAAAATGACTGACGAAAGGTGGTGAGAAAGAGTGAAGATTGATCTGACGTTTCCAGAAGCGATATTAGTAAGCTGTGCGGTGGGAGAATATAAACGAACTTTGAGAAAGCAAAAAGAAAAGATGAATCCAAACGATACATTAGCGAAGAGGATTGTAAAGGATTCTATATTAGAACTTGGAACTGCCTATATTAAATTAGGAGAAGCAATGCGAGGCTAGAAAGATAGAAACCAGAAGGAGATACGATGATAACCAGACTGAAGAAGTTACGAGCAAAGAGAAAGAAAGAAGCGAAAGAAGGAGTAGAAACAGTATTAGTCCCGTGGGGTATTTGCTGGCGATTAGAAAGACGAGTTAAGAAGGGTGGTGAAAAAGAATGAGAGGACGAATCCCCTGTTGTAGTAGAGAAATGTTTAAGGAGAACTACCTGAGATACGATCAGCCTAGTCTCAGGTGGAACGGGAATAGAGACCTATTTAAGAACGAGATAGTGATCTATTCAGAGGAAGAGATATGGGATCTCCTGAGAGCGAAGAAGAATTTTCCAGAAGGAGATCCTGAGTTGGCGGGGAAATCTTTACCTAGTAACGACTTTATTAGTTATGTATTAAAAGTAAAAACAGTATTTAGAAAGCGAATAAAGTTAGTATCAGGAGAACGTATTAGTGTAGTCTTCCTAAGCGATATTCCTAGTAAGAACGCAGTATTAGATGCAGTAAATGAAAGTATAGATGAGGAGTAAAAATTTATATAGCACATAGGAGAAATAATATCAAAACGCAATACTAGATTGAAAAATAAAAACGACAAGGTGGTGAGAACAGTGAAGAAAGAAACAGGCGAGAAGCTCTGGAAGAACTTAAAAGAACTGGTAATAGTAGGACTGGAAGAGTGCGAAAAGAGTGCAGGAATTAGAGTTGGAAGAGACGAGACTGAGAGAAAACAATATGTAGATAAAACAGCGGGAATGGTATACGGACACTTGACTGACGAGATAAAAATAACAGTTAAACAGTTTATAGTTGAAGTCAACAAACGAACGGAAAAGTTTAATTAGGAAAAAATGGGAGTAAAAATTCCTATAGTGCATAGGAGAAATAATATAAAAACATAGAACTGTATTCAAATTCTAAAACGAGAGGTGGTGAGAACTAATGAGAAAAAGAACGAGAAAAAGCCGAGTAGAGTATCATAAAACTCCAAAGGTTGAAGAACGCAGAGAGTTTGGGTATATGATAAGCGAATGTATAAGTAGGGAACAAAGAGGGAAGTTTAGAGGTATGCTTGAGTTATTAGGAGAGAAGGGCGGGGCATAAACCTTATCTTTTCTTTAATACAAACGGTAGCTAGAACGCAATTCTGTAGCATCTTTTAGTTAAAAATTTTAGTCGGTCTAAACGGAGTAAAAAAATGATTACTCAAGAAGAAGCTGAGCGTCTAACCTGTAAAGAAGCGGCTAAACTTCCTCGGAGTTTAGAGATGGAAGACGAGGAGACTAGGGAAATTATTGTAGGAAAAGCACTGATTTATCTAGCGGCGAGGGATGAATTTGAAATCTTAGTTGACGAGAAAGGTAAGTTTTTCTTTACAGCTAAATAAGAGTACTAAAGGATTATAAGTAGGGATTCTAGTTATTTATTTAATTATAGCAAGTATTGGGATTTTTTACGGAATGTAAACGGAGAAAGAAGGAGAGTTATTAGGTAATAGAGAGTGTGGCGAAAAAGAAAGGTGGTGAACGAGAGTGAAAATAGAAGCGATAATAGCAGGTAATACTGTGTACGTAGAAGTAGACGGGAAGGAAGTAGTAGTCTTGTACGGGGTAGTGGAAAAAGAAATTGGTATGAACAAGCTATATCTTAGTAATGTAGGCGGTTTAATAGCAACTGTATACAATGCTAAAACAAAAGAGCTGTGAAAGCGATTATTGCAGATAGTAGAAGGAGTAAAAAATGGCACGAGAAAAGACTGTTAGAGAAGCTAATGCTAGAGAACTATCTCTGAGAACTGATGCGAGAACTTGGTATCTTTTAGTTGAGGGTACTGATAGACACTATCCATATTCTTTAGCAGATAAGTATGAACTTGCTTTGGAATTATTAACTAAGTTAGAGTAAATAAAGATATTAGGAATAAGAGAGTGTGGCAAAAAAAAGCGGATTCTCCTTGAGAAAGCTTGTGTCATCGGGGGAGAGAGAATACGAGCTGGCGGGCCGTTCTCTCTCCCTCTTTTATTAGAACGCAATAATTTATCATACTGTAAACGAAAGGTGGTGAGAGAGTATGCTTTATAAATTCGAGCTATTTGTCAAAGTAGATGATGAAAAAACAGTAGCGAAGCCGGTATATTTAGCGAAACAGATTAAAGAACAGATCCAAAAAGGAATGGAGATAGGGTTGGGTGAGTCCGATATACCAGTTGTCAAGTCGTGGCTAAATACTAGCAGAATAGCTAGACGGAAAGGAGTAAAGAAACATGGACGATAAACATAGGAAGAAGAATTGAAAAATGAAAACGAGAGGAATTAGAAAAATGAACAAATCTGACGGTATCAAATTTATTATTCAAATAAGAGAGATTAAGAAAGATGCAGATGAGATAAGTAGATTAGCGGATTTAGTTCTCAAGGGCGAGCGGCCAGCATCAAATTTTAATCAAATAGTAAAGACAATTAAGAGAATGTATGACCTCGTGAAAAAATAGCGAAAATGGCTGAGAGTATATACAGAATTAACAAAGAGAGAATGAAAAGTTTTTTCCGTATATAGGGAAAATAATACATTGAAATTAAGAAGATTAGCTAAAGAAGAGCGATAGAAAGAACGGGGCTGAAGAATATGAATTAGAGAGGAGGTAGAGAAAGTGGAGATAAAAATCAAGAAGGGATATAGAGACATAATTATTAGGAGAGAGAACGGGTTTTATAAGGTATTAGATACTATTACGAGTCCCAGACGATTTAAGCCCGTAGGAAGAATAGGAATTATTAGAATGTTTGAGGAGATGTTATAAACACGGTAACGAAGAGTGAAGCTAAATGACAATAATAGAAATACCAGAAAAACTAGCGAAAGAAGTAATTGAAAAGTTTGAGAAGATGAGAGAACAAGCAGAAGGTGGTGAAAAATAATGAGAAAGTTGAAGAAAAGATTGGGAGAGTACTTGGGAGAGAAAGACGACAGTACAGTTATTGTAACTTATGGCGACTTACGGAGAATACGAACGCTAGTAAGTACAGGTCATTGTTATCGAGCTTGTGGAGAAATAGATAGTATTATGCAATATCTAGATTATACAAAGGAATAATTGAGAGAACTTATAGTTTACAGAGTATGCAGCGAAAAAGAAAGAAGGTGAACCCTATGCAGAACAAGAAACGCTCGAAACATCATATTATTGCCAAAGCACAAAAACGCACGAAGCGCAATAAGCAGAAATTCGGGAATAGAATCATGGAACTCAAAAGAATAGCGAAAGAAGAAGCCGAGAGGAAAGCAGAAGCAAAGAAGAAACAGAACGAAGCGCTGAAGAAGGGACTCAAGAAAATAGAAGTAATAACCCAAAAGAAGAAGAGTCCACAAAAGAAACGACAAACTAAGGGAGTAGAAAAGTGAGCTATAGTGGAAGCGTGGAAGAGGAACTTCAGAAAATTATGAACTACTTGGAGATTGAGATAAAAAACGTAGCGGATTTATCAGCAGACTCTGTTATTGAACCTGCATTAAGAAAACTAATGTCAATGCGACTGAAGAAAACTAGTGAGAAGTTAGATGTATTGAGTAGGAGAGTGTTGCACACGACCTGAGGGGGTAAGAAAAGTGCATAAGGGAGGATTGAAATGAGTGAGATAGTTGCATACGAATTAGGTGGTAAAAAGTTTGTGGGCTTTACACGAGTATCTTACGGGAAGAAAGATACACCAGAGGAACTTAAAGAGTACCGTTTAGAAAATGTTTCAGTTAGTCCAATAGGAACTAGAAAGGAAATTAAGAAGTTTATACAGGACAAACTTAAGGGATTCGATGGAGCGGTATTGAATGACGCAACTGATGGAGTTATGGCGCATGAGTTTGTTTTAACAGAGAATTTATAAGATTTAGTATTAGTGTGGCGAAAAAAATCAGAGTTAAGGGGGCGAAAGGGATGTTAAAAACCTATCGAGTCAACTTCCACTCCACCAACGCGGAGGTTGAAGCCGAAAACGAACAGGAAGCAATCGAAAAATTCAAAATTCTATATTATGACGGCGGACTACCTCGTGAAGTAGAAGAAGCAATCACTCTTGACTTCAAGACGAGACCGGGAGTAAAAGAAAAACTAGAAGCAACGGAAATGGGTTCAATTACATAAACACCATTACGAAGGAGGAAGGAAGTGAAGTAGACTTACAGGGGCTGCCCTGGAATAGAAGGGGCAGCCAAGTAGGTTTACGAGGAAGGGTGGTGAGAGAGAATGACTCAAACCGAAAAGAGAAGAAAAGAGATTAAAGGTAAGATTTTCGAGGACTTAAAGGAGACAGTCACGCTTCTAGTTACGGAAATTGAGAAAGATTGTAGTACTAGACTAGGAAATTATGATGTTGAAAGAGCGAACAGACTTGACGTAATTGCGTGGGCTGTTTATGGAGCTTTGTTCAAGGAAACAAGAAATTCATTCCAGTATGATTGCGAAGATATAATGAGAAGAATAGAAAAGTGCTGGAACGTTTAAGTAGAAAGAAGGTGGAGAAAAATGACGGCAGAACAAACTACTCTGCTAAAGAAAGAGTTAAAAAATTGGCAGGACATTTATGATTCGAAAAAGAATGTAGTAGCAGTACTGGTAGCGGTAGCACTTAAGAAAGAAATTTCATACAAGATAAAGAATGCAATAGTAGAGAACTTAGTAATAGAACGCGACGCTGAGTATAGAATGAAAGTAATTAAAGCAAGGTTGGGGGTGAGATAAGTGACCAAGGACTCATTAGTTGTTAAAGAAGTAGGTCCCGATAAATCAGTCTTCGACGTAAAAGTATATGAGGAAGGAAAGATCATTTCATCGACTGAGAATTGTTCCGACGAAACAGCCTGGGAACTAATAAGAGAGTATGTTCGTAAACATCAAGGACTGGGGGTGAGATAATTATGGAACTAATCGAGGAATATAAAGAGGGAGAGGATGATACGGCAATCTACTGGCTATCGAAAAAACCGGAAGAAATCGGAATTGGATTGAAAGCAGTTGTGGATTTTAATTGCGAAGATGTGGAGTTAATAGAGGAGAATGAGACAGGAAAACAATACGATAGTATATTCATAAAATTTGATGAGTTTAAGAACCTGCAAATGATTATAGAAGAAAGGAAAAGAAAGAAATGAGTAAACGCAAAGAAATACTAGTCATTAAGATAGTAGATTTTAGAAAAGATAAAGATGTACCATCTTTTGATGTAGAGATATATAAGAGTGGAAAGTTCACTAGTGACGATTGTGGTGTTTTTTCGACTATTGACTTTTCTGATGGGATAGCTTTGAAATTAGCAAAAGAGCATGCTCATAAGTATATTGCAAATTTAGAACTAAAAGAGGAGTAGAGAGTAAAATGCATAAAGTTTTATGGGATGCAGTAATCAAGTGCAGAAAAACACTAAGCAGTAAAGAACGAAGCATTAAGGGGTGGCAAGCGTATTGTGCTGGCTGTCCACTTGGTAGTGAATGTAGTGAATTAGAGGAGTTAGGAGAACTATAATGGAAGCAGAAAATGCTGGGGAGGTAGATAGATTGGAATTATTAAGCAAGATAAAAGTGAAGGTATTGACCAATGGGTTTATGGAAACATCAGAGATAGACCATATAAAACATTGGGATGCGGAAAGTCTAGGAAATAGTTTCAAAAAGCACTTAATAATCGCTGTCGAGAAACTTCCGGATTCGAGTGAGATAGAGATTGAAATTCGACGTAATGTTGGAGAGAGAAAAAATGCTGGCGTAGCTCAATAGGCAGAGCAGAGCCATTGTAAGGCTCAGGCTGGGAGTTCGATGCCTCTCGCCAGCTAATAGTAGTTCGTAGAGTATGCAGCGAAAAAAAATGAAAGGTGGAGAAAAGAGATAATGGCTAAGTTATATGTTATTTACAGGGGAGAGTTCGGAGCGGAAGTTGAAGTGGAGGATACGGGCGGAGTTGCAGAAAAAGTAGATGAGGCTATAAAAAAGTTTGAGCGTGGAAAGTGCAAGATAGAAATAGAGGGGGAGCTACATCCCGCATATTTTGAAGTCATAGACGTAGAGACTGAAGAAATTCTTAACAAATAGAGAAAGGTGGTGGAAAACGATGGATAGAAAGCTTGAGGGTATGAGGTTCATTATTAACATGAGAGAAATTAGAAAAAAAGCAATAAAGGTACAGAATTTAGTGGATAGTATTCTTTCGGGAGATGAAATAGCAACAAATTGTAAGAATTTAGAAATAACCATAGAAGAGATGGATAGAACTATAAAAAAGTAAGGAAAAATAATGGTAAAGTTTAATGCTGAAAAAATGAGAAGGTTAATAAAGAAGGACTTACTATTGATATTGCTCTACGGTGGAGTCAGAAAAGAAAGGGGAATGCACGAGGAAAGAGCATTGAAAATTGTATTTAATTCAGAAGTTTTGGGAGATAGTGTTTTAGAACGAAAATACAACAGGGTAACGGGACAGGATATTATAGCTGAACTAAGTGATCTGTGGAATGATAATCCTATTTAAGAAAGCTTACTATAAAAGTCAAGTGTACGTCTGAAAATTGAAAATTTGGCATATCTTGGCTAAAGATAAGAGTTTCCTCTTTTGAAAGAACGAAACTAAACAAATTGTTCTTTGCAAATCTATTTAA
>Ga0315545_1000629_pt1 | contig 36930 bp, 35 predicted proteins | sample SalMarSW160210MG_FD_203096 | JGI IMG/M metagenome (GOLD analysis project Ga0315545, IMG submission 203096) | Salt marsh sediment microbial communities from the Plum Island Ecosystem LTER, Massachusetts, United States - Salt Marsh Sediment SW1602-10 ...
TACCGCTTTCTTTACCTTATAAACAAATTCATCGGTGAGGAAGACGAATGACATCTGGGTCTGCACCAGCTCTATTTTCCCCGGAGCCTGGGGATAGGCTTTGGGCTGTAGCAGGGCTTTAACCAGTTCCGGCAGCATCAGAACTTAATTCCTTTTAACCTTTTAGGGAAGGTGGGAAGAATTAGTTTAATGGTGAGATTTTTTATCAACCCCGCCCCCACTTTTAAACAGTTCTTTTTCTTCCCATACCCACCCGCCCAAAAGGGTTGCACCCTCTTGGACTCTTCTTCCTCACCCCCTGAAAAGGAGTTGATAGAGGTCAGACCTCTATTGGGTGGGAGGGTGGGAAAGAAGACTCCCTCTAAAACTCTCTAAAATTCAAGCTTGAGGGTCACTATCTCAAAGGGTTTCACCTCAAGCCTGAATCGAGTTCCTTCAAATGGCAGTTCGCCTTCTTCTCTTTCCAGTAAATCCACCAGTGTCAATCTTTTAATGGCTTTAAATAGCTCTACCTCAGCCTGTGTGACCTCTCCCGTGGTCTCAAAAAAGCGCAAGATAACGCCGTCGCTGTCTTCGGCTTTCTTCAGGGCGGAGAGGATGAGATTATGGGGTGAGAGCTTTAGAAAGGAGTATTCTGAGGGTAAATCTCCTCTGGCATTAGCCTGGATGGCGATGGGCAAATGGTGAAAATCCTGTGCCTGTTTATACATCTCAGCCTGCCGCCAGTCTCCATCATGGGGTTGGACGGCGTATTCAAAGGTATAGGACTTCAGCTCCAGGGCATCCGGGGTGGGGACTAAAGGTCCGGCTATGCCATCGGCGGAGAGTCCGTAGACCCCGCGGAAAAGGGTGATGTAGGCAGCGGTGCCCACTTTTTCCACCGCTGGCAGTCCCCTGTTCATAAAGGTTATCCCCCGTGTCCCATCGCTTACATCAAACCAGCTCAGAAAATTAGGTACTCCCGAGGGTTTGACTCCCTCCTCTGTGGTGAAGAACTCGGTTGGCTCAGTAATAACCCCGAATTGTGTCTCCCGAAAGCAGACTTTCCTGTCTATAAAGGTATCAAACTTAACCCTCAGCCTTATATTGGGGTATTTATTATCAATTCTGGTAATAAATTCAAGGCGGGGGATATCGCTGTAAATTATCACCTCTTTGCTGATATCCAGCGTTTTATACTTGTAAATTATGGGGGGGAACTTTTTCTGTAACCTATAAGGCCAGGTGAGGCAGTAGTACTCATTGTCAAAGATTACCTTTACCCTTGAGCCTTCCTCCTCTATACGAAAGCCTTTGGGCTTGAAACTTCCATAGTGTATGCCTTCGCCTGATTCGCTCTTTATCAACTCAGGGGAGAACCTGGTGCGATGATAATAGAGGTCACCAACCTCATCCTCAATAACAATCTCATTTCCACTTAGCAACCGGTTTCCGGCTTTATCGTAGACCTCAATTATCCCGGTTTTGTCATCTACTTTTAGCTTGAAAAACGGCGTTTCTATCTCATTGCCTTCAATTTTTATCCTATCCGATGCCTTCTTTTTTGGGGGGACAGACTTATACACCTTGTAGCCCAGTGCGGGGACATCAGCAGTAAAACCGCCCTTGGCCGATTCAACCCAGTTCTTTGTCTCCCAGGAGAGGGGGTTAAACACCGCTGTCCCTTTACCTTTGGTGTTTATTTTTTCCGCTATGTAGATTAAGGATTCGGTCAGGATTTGGCTTAAGTTACTTTTGAGGAAGGCAAAAATCTCTCTCACCTCTTCATAAATTTCATCCACACCGCAGCCGGTGATTACATCATGGAAGGCAATGAACAGGGCTTTTTCCCACGCCTCCCGGAGTTCGTCGGTGGGATATTCAGCGCCAAGAAGCCAGGCAATGGTGGCAAAGGTTTCAGCGGTGATGAGCAGTCCTTCGCATTCCCTGGCGCCCTGCACTATCCAGGTCCGACTGGAGCATACCTGGGGGAAGACAGCAACCAGTTCGTCATCGTATAACTCGCCTTCTATTACTTCAAACCTTTTTCCCGAGCTTTCCAGTGCCTGGAAGAATTCCTTTGGAGTGGCTATCTTCATCTGAATGTTGGGGTGGGTTCGGTTCCACTTCTTTACCGCCGGCATGATTTCGGGCTGCGGGGGCATGGAGCCGCTACCGCAGGGCATTAGGATATAGGGGGTGGAGGCAAGTTTATTAAGTTCAGCAAATGACTTTTCCCATTTATCAATATCCAGCCCCGCCCGGTAACCCAGGGGGAACCAGTGAGTCAGGATGGTGGTTCCATCTAACCCCTTCCACAGGAATTCGCTCTCCGTAATTTCTGGCCGGGCACCCCTTCTGAAAGCAAGCCATTTGTATCCCGCTTTCTTATAAATTTGAGGAAGCTGGGCATTCATGCCGAAGCTATCGGCGGCCCAGGCCACGGGAACCTCAATGCCAAATTTCTGCTTACAGTATCTTTTGCCAACCAGGATGTCCCTTACCAGTACCTCACCAGTGGGAAGCATAGCATCCGACATAAGGTATTGCCCGTCGACTATCTCACATTTGCCCGCCTTTATCATTTTCGTGATGCGTTTGGAGATAGGCGGGTTCCTTTTCTCTATCTCTTTGAGCAGAAAGGTTTGCTCCAGGCAGAACTTAAATTCTGGTTTCTCCATCAGCTTTAAAGCTTGCTCCAGAATGGCTTCATTTATCTTGAGATATTCCTCCTTGGAGAAAGCCCAAACCACATCATAATGGGTATGGGGGACAAGATAAGCCGTTGGCATCTTAACCTCCGTTTGAGGACTGCGGGGCATTTAGCCAGTCTTGCAGCTCCTCCAGCACCTGCTGGTGGTTGGTTCCGGTGACGGTTACCAGATTTACTTGAGGCTGGCGCTTGATAGCATCGGCACACGGGTGGGGGCTGAGCATAATAGTTCCCAGCAGCCTCTTTCCGCTGTTAAGTATGTTTAACACCGCTTCCCTGAATTTAGCCGAGAATAACTCCATCTTGCCAATTTCGTCAATGACCACTAGGTCGCGCTCCTTGATTGCCTGGTTAATGGCAGAAACTCCTATCTTATCCAGGCTTTCAACATCAACACCATACTTGCTTACCCGATGTGGGCTGTGGAAATAGAGGTGAGCCAGTACCGCAGTTTGTCCATCCAGAGTAACCAGCCTGAAGCCCTGCCTTACTCCCTGGCTTCTTATTTCCTCGGTATAAAAGCCGCCGGCTTTGCCTTTGAGCTCGGCTATGGCTTGCTTTATAATTGTGGTCTTGCCTGTTCCCGGCTGCCCGGTGAGCAGATAGACTGGCTTCATCGGCTTTTACCGCTTTTTAGCATTGCCTGAGCTTTCCTTTTCAGCTTCAGCTGCTTGCTCTTGTGCCTGTGTTTTAGGGCAGCCACCCTTTTTCTCTTGTTCATGGTTAGTAATATAACCTAAATCGGCTTGTCTTGCCACTTTAAGTTTGGTGAGAGTAGACCTGGACGAACCTAGCGAAAGAGCGGTCGTAGGTCTTCTCCACCTCGGGTGGGAACACGCAAGCGGGAAGCTCGTCAAACTGCAGGTGGTAGGCAATGCAGTCACAGCACTTGCCTTTTCTGGAGCATGGCTCGTAGGTGCAGGGGCATTTAGCTTTATTAACATCTATCTGGCATTCCATAGTTGACCTTTCAATTATATATGGCGTTTTCTTATCTTTGCCGATAGCTCAGCCAGCAGCTCAAGGGCCTGGGCGGCGGCGTTGGTGGTATTTAGCGGTGCCAGCCCGCAGCTGGGGGTAAGCAGCCCTTGCTCTATCAGTTGCTTGAAGGGGACGCCATTTCTGGTGAAGGGCGCCATTGCCTCCTCGAGGCGGTCTTTTAAGCTGGCGGCGGTCTCTTTGGCTAGCGAGAGCTCGTCGTTTGGCACAATTCCCCAGGCAATATTGCCTTTTCTGTCCAGGAAGCTTTTTACTTCCGAGGGATAGAGGCTCAGCGACTGAGCATAGTTGTAGGCGTCAAAGCTGAGGATGTCAATCTTGGTGCTGAGTAACACTGACCAGTCGGTGTTACCGCAGCAGTGGACTCCCTTGAGCCCTTTAATGCCGCCCAAGACCTCGTCCAGCAGGCTGACGACCTTTTCCTTGGACAGGGTTACCGAGACCGAGCCGAAGGAAGCCATATACGGTTCGTCGACGAAGATAATGGTGCTCTTAGAGATTTGGCTCAACTCCTTTTCCTGCCAGCCTGCTTTTAGCCGAAGAAATTTAGCCATGGCATCAGCCAGAACATCGTCATAGATTATAGCCTTGCCTTCGTTGTCGGCGACGGTTAATCCCCAGGTGACCGGCCCGGTGAGCTGACCCTTGACCGCCAGTGGCGACAGGTTGGTCAAACCTAAGAAGCTGTGGAGGCCGGCGGCATAATCAGGGCTGATGGGGTATTTATCAACATCGTTGTCCAGATAGACAGCATAGAGCTTCTCCAGCGGCTTGTCCAGGTCCTGGGAGCGGTCAACATAGAGGCTATCGCCTTTGAGGACGGCTCCAGGGAAGCCCTCGCTGAACTGGGCATACATATTCTCCTTGAAGGAGCGCTTGGGTAGCTGGGGCCAGGCAGGGATGTCTTTAAGGTAGCGGCTGACCAGGCCGCATGCCTCCGCCGGGTCGGTATGGGGCATACTGCCAATAATCGTTGGCAGGCAACCAAATTCAATCATCAATCTCCTTTTAAATATTTGCCAATTAGCAAATTTAGCTTCCGCTTCTGTTCTGGAGGCATGAACCTGGGGGCAGTAACAAAGGCTGCCTTCAGCGCCGTAGCACAGTCGCAATCACGTTTCTTTGGTATTCTGGCCACCGCCAGCTTGATGATTTTCTTGATGGTATCAACGTTCTGGTGCAGGATGTTCAAGATGGCGTCAACAACGAGGGGTTCGTTTTGTTCCTGCCAGCTATCGTAGTCGGTAACGCCGGCGATAATAGCGTAGCAGATTTCCGCCTCCCGTGCCAGCTTGGCTTCAGGCAGTGCCGTCATGCCGATAATGTCAGCTCCCCAGGAGCGGTAGAGCCTTGATTCGGCTTTGGTGGAGAAGGCGGGACCCTCCATAACTACACAGGTGCCTTTGGGATGGACGCTAGCCCCTGTCTCTTTGGCTGCCTCAAGCAAAATCTGGCTCAAGACCGGGCAGAAAGGCTCAGCGAAGGGGATATGAACGACGATGCCCTCGCCGAAAAAGGAGTTCGCCCGGCTGCGGGTGCGGTCGATTAGCTGGTCGGGGATAACCAGGTCTCCGGGCTTAATCTCTTGTTTAAAGCTGCCCACGGCGTTGACCGAGATGAGCCACTCCACCCCCAGCCCCTTTAGGGCATAGACGTTGGCTCTGTAGGGGACTTCGGTGGGGGAGATGCGGTGCCCTTTGCCGTGGCGGGGTAGAAAGGCGATGCCCACCCCCCCCAGCCTGCCGATAGTTATAGCATCGCTGGGCTTGCCGAAGGGGGTATCTGGATTGACCTCTTTAACATGGGTCAGCCCCTCAATATCATACAGCCCACTCCCGCCGATAACGGCTATTTTAGCGTTTGGCATTTAGGTTGTCTCCTCGCTGTTGTTGCTAGGTAAAAAATACTTTTGTTCTTTTACCCATCTCTCTAGTTTATTAACATCGCTCAACGTGCCTCCGAGTTCGTCTAATTTTCCCAATAGAGCGAGAGCTAAGCGGCGAATAAGCTTTCCAAACTCATCAATATTATCTAATGAAACAACTTCGCTGCCGCCGTGGGTTATCTTACTTCGCTTCCCGTAATATGTTCTAATATCCTTGTCTATTGCTAGCCTGTCATCAAGGTCTTTACCGGCAATAAATGCTGCTCTTTCAGCCAACATGGCAGTAATTCCACGAACCTTTAGTTCCTCGTCTTGGGGCTCACCGCCTACCAGGGTCTCTAGTGCAACGCTGATTTTTATAAACTTGGAATTATTTGTATCTGGCTTTGTAGATTCAGACAGCCAGTGAATGCCGTCAAGTAATTTGTTTTCCATATCGCTGTAGTTTGTCTTCAGAATAAGTTTATTAATCAATTCCCATTGTGGTTGTTCTAGTTTTGATAGTATGCTTTTTCGAAGTTCAACCAGTGTAATACCAGGCCCCACTTGTGTTACAAAACGCTTGTTGTTTATCCTCATTGGAGTAGAAGCAGAGGAAATAATCTCGCCAACTATCCCGACCAGCCAAGTATCGCTATGATGGCCAAAGGGGAAACAGAAGGCTCTAAAAACATCAAGGATTTGGCTTACTTTAGTCCTTGTATATAAAAGAGCTTTTTGTTGGTCTCCCGGTGCTCTAACACGGGCCGCTACGTGGGCTTCTGGAGCTAGCTCAGACCAAAGTCCTCCTTTCTTCCACTGCTCAAGCTCTTCTTCTGTGATCACCATGAAAACTACTTCGCCTAGCTTAGCTGGCTCTCCTTCGAGCCAGAGGTTTGCTATTGGAATATCCACGTTTTGCCAAGCCTCAAATTCTATTAGTTTTTTCAAGAGTTGTTTCGCTTCAGTGAGAAGATTTTCATTGTAAAGATGTTCTGGTTCTGACCAACTAGTGGTTTGGCCCATAAGAAAATCGTACATGATTGTTCTACCTATCTCATGTTCTGAAAGCATTACAGGGTTTAGTCTGAGCACACCTTGAAATACTTCTTCGAATAATGGTTGCCCATCCTGATAGCCATATAGGGGTTCAAAAATTGAACGTGGAGAATTACTATGCCACCACTTAAAATCGCTAGCTTTCCCGCCTCGTCTAAATATCTCTACCAGTTTGGCGAGTTTTTCTGCTAATATATCTCTTTTTTTTGAATTTCTTTTCGTTAGTTTAATTTCTTTATCCCCTCCCCAAAAGGCTGTCTTATTATACCACTCTCGGTGATGATGGCGGTTATATAGGGGTGGGGGGTAACGTCAAAGGCGGGGTTGGCAACATCAACGCCCTCGGGGGCGATGCTTATTCCCTGAATACGGGTTACCTCGTCAGGGCTTCTCTGCTCAATGGGAATGTCATCTCCTGAAGCCAGCGAGGGGTCAATGGTGGTGGTGGGGGCGGCAACATAAAACGGGATGCCGTGCTCCTTAGCCAGCACCGCCAGGGTGTAGGTGCCAATCTTGTTGGCGGTATCGCCGTTTGAAGCAATCCTGTCGGCACCGACAATAACGCAGTCAACCTCCCCCCGGCTCATAAAATAGCCGGCCATGGAGTCAGTGATGAGCTTGAACGGGATGCCAGCCTTTTTAAGCTCCCAGGCGGTAATTCGAGCACCCTGGAGGAGGGGGCGGGTCTCGGTGGCGAGGACTTTTATTCTTTTGCCCCGCTCCCAGGCTTGCTTGATTACCCCTAGCGCCGTGCCGTAGCCAGCAGTAGCCAGGGCACCGGTGTTGCAGTGGGTCAGGATGGTAAAGCCATCCTTTAGTAACTCGGCACCAAGCTGGCTCAGCTTTATGGTGGCTTCAGCCTCTTCAGTATGTATGGCGATGGCTTCACCCACCAGCGCCGTCTTAATCTGGTCTATGTCCCTGCCAGATTCAGCCGCTCGTCCCATCCGCTCCAGGGCGCGGAACAGGTTGCGGGCGGTGGGTCGGGTAGAGGCGATGGTCTGGCTGACGGCTCGGAGCTTTTTCAGGAAATCGGCTTTAGCTGTAGCCTTGATTTCCAGGGCACCTAAAGCTACTGCATAGGCACCAGCCACTCCAATAGCCGGAGCACCCCTTATTTTCAATTCTACGATGGCTGAGGCTATATCCTGGTAGCGGCTTAGCTCCAGGTAGACCTCTTTCTGAGGAAGCCTGGTCTGGTCCAGGATTCTTACCCTATCATCAAGCCATTCAATAGCTTTCATAGACGTCTAGCTTCGCATACTCCTTCGGAACAGCATGACGCCAATAACAAAGATAGCCACTGCCCAACCAACAAGGAACAGAAAGTCGTAGCTTATTGCCTCTAGCCCTACTCCCCGGATGAGGACGCCCCTTGAGGCTTCAATGGAATGAGCATAGGGGAAGGCATTGGCGAAACCTCTGAGGTATGAGGGCATCAATTGTATGGAGAACCAGCACCCGGATAGCATCGCCAGCGGCATGGAAATCAACCAGCAAAGAGGTTCTGCCTGCTGTTCCGTCTTGGAGAGCGAGGCAACAACCATACCGACGCCAATGCTGCACAGGCCGGTGAGGAAGAGGATAAGGAATGCCAGCCAGAGGCTGCCAATGATATTCATGCCAAGTAACCAGGCGGCAACCATGAAGATTATTATCTGGGCGATGGCGATGACCACTAGGCACAGGGAGTATCCTAGGATGAAGTCCAGAGGTCTGGTTGGTGTCGTCAGCAGACGGGACAAGAATCCCTTTTCTTTGTCGCGCACCACTGTTCGCGCTGAGGTCGGTATTAATATCAAAAGCCCAAAGATTATTATCCCCGGACCAATAAAGTCAACGTAGGTTATCTTAGCCTCAATATGGATAGGGTTGGCATTAATAGTTAGCGGTATCTCAATACGGGCGAAGGTACGGGTGACAGCATTGATGGTGGAAATGAGCTGCTCCGATATCTGAATGTCGCTTTCATCATAGGTCATCTCAAGGGTGATATCGGCTTTTTCACCCTGCCAGTTGCTGTTTACCTGCTGACCAAAACCCTGGGGGATAACAATATAGGCGTCCAGATCACCAAACTTGAGGTCTTTCATGGCGGTATCAGCATCGTCATAGGTAGTAACTTCCAGCGCCGATACCTTAGCCAAGGCTTCATTGATGAAGGCTTGTGATAGCGGGGTATGGTCTTCGTCTATCACGCCAACAGGATAATTTGCAGTGTTATCACCGCTGAAGATAGCCCCGAAAAGGAGCATAAACACCAGGGGAAACCCCAGAAGGAAGCCCAGCGCCATTGGGTCTCTATAGGTTTCCTTAAGATTTCTCTTGCACAGCTCCCAGACTCTCATTCTCTTAGTTCCTTTCCGGTTATGCGTAGAAAGACGTCGTCCAGCGTGGGCTCTTTCATATAGGCAGAGCTGACCGTAACCCCGGAGGTATGCAGAAGGTCTACGATTTCTTGGAAAACAAGCTTTTTGTCACTAATTGCCATCCTGTCCTCGGTGACCTCTACCTCTTCATATCGGCTTCGCATTTCATTTATCACTTTCTGGGTGAAGCTCTGGGCCTGGATAATCATAGTCTGCCTTTCCACCATGTCTGTTTTGAGTTTGGTGCTGGTGCCGAGGGCGACTATCTTGCCCTCATCCATAATGCCTATGCGGTCGGCAAGAAAGTCGGCTTCATCCATATAGTGGGTGGTGAGCAGGATGGTCTTTTCTCTCTTTAATTTGATAATGTATTCCCATATGGCTCTCCGGGCTTGAGGGTCGAGACCCAGGGAGGGTTCATCCAGGAATAGGACCCTGGGGTTGTGAATTAGCGCCATGGCTATATTAAGCCTACGCTTCATACCACCGGAGAACTTTCTCACCTGGTCTTTAGCCCGCGACTCAAGCCCCAGTGTTACCAGCAGCTCCTGCGTTCTGGTTTTAAGCTCCGTAGAATCTATGCCGTGAATCTTGCCTATCAGGGCGAGGTTTTCCTGAGAGTTAAGATGTTCGGAGATAACCGTCTCCTGGGGTGAGACGCCAATGGTTTCCTTAATCTTAAACGGCTGCTTTTGGATGTCATAACCCAGTACCTGGGCGGTGCCGCTGGTTGGTTTCAAGAGGCAGCACAGCATATTGATGGTAGTGGTTTTGCCAGCGCCATTGGGACCAAGCAGGGCAAATAGCTCTCCCCGCTTGATATTAAGGTCGATATCATCTACTGCTACCAGACTATTGAACTTCCGGGTCAGATTGAAAGTCTGGATAGCGAAGTCATCACCTGCCCCGGCTTTTTTTATATTGTGTGGAGTCATTTCTGCCTCCTTTCCCAGTGCTATGGGTATATATAATAGCATTTTTTGTCCTTATGTTATAGAGGGTTTTGTGGGGGCTGTATCCACCCCTCCCCCCGTTTTTAATTTATGTCTGTTTTCCCACCCGCCCGCCCAACAGAAGTTTCACCTCTTATAGCTCCTTTTTACGGGGGTGGGGCAGAAAGTTTTAGAAGCGCAGCTTATTATGAGGGTGGGAGGGTGGGTGGGAAGAAAAGCAAAATTCTTGACACAGCTTGTTAGCTCAAAGTAAACTTCTTGATATGGCTAAGGCTTCATCGGACATAGAGAAGTTAAAGAGCAAGATTGGGGTGGAGTGGCAGCCCAGGGAATACGAGATTGAGCGGGAGATGATACGGCGGTTCGCCCGAGCCGTGGGCGACCCCAACCCCTTGTGGCAGGATGGCGCTATTGCTCCGCCGACCTTTATTCTGGCTATCGGCTTTGAGCATTTTGTCGACGACTTAATGTTCTTAGTCCCATTTAACACGGTGCTTATGGGTGGCACCGAGCTTGAGTGCTATCAGCCCATCAGGCTGGGCGATGTGATAACGACCATTTTCAAAATCAGCAACCTCCGTGAGCGGCAGGGTAAGATGGGCAGGATGGCGTTTATGACCTTTGATAGCAGCTATATGAATCAGAAACGGGAGCTGGTAGCCAAGTGCCGCCAGATGATTATCGGCTATTAGTATGACTGAGCAGCTCTATTACCAAGATGTCGCCGTGGGTGGTGAAATCACTCCCATGGTCAAACAGCCGACCACCATGCAGTTGGTGATGTGGGTGGGGGCATCGGGTGACTATAATCCTATTCACTATGACAAGGACTTTGCCCAGAGCCGGGGTCTTTCTGGTGTCATCGTCCCCGGTCAGCTAATAGGCGCTTTCCTGGGTCAGCTAATGACCGACTGGATAGGGGAACAAGGCGCGCTCAGGAAGCTGAGTTGTAGTTATAAGGGCATGAGCTACCCCGGCGAGGCGGTTACCTGCAAGGGTAAGGTAACCAAGAAGTATGTCCAGAATGGTGAGCACTTTGTGGAGTGTAGCCTGTGGGCAGAGAATCCGAAGGGTGAGAAGACAGCCTCGGGTAAGGCTATGGTCATTTTGCCCTCCAGAGGCTGATTATAAGAGAATAGGAAGGAGGGCTGAAAAGATGGGTAATAGGTTAAAGGATAGGGTAGCCGTAGTTACCGGCTCAGGACAGGGAATCGGCAAAGCAATCGCTGTAGCGCTGGCGAAAGAGGGGACAAAAGTAGTAACTAATAACCGCCGTCCCGGCACTGAGGGTGGAGACGCCGAGACCACCGCTAGGGAGATTCGGGATATGGGTGGGGAGGCGGTGCCCTTCTTTGGCAGTGTCTCCGAGTTTGATGTGGCCGAGAAAATAATACAGACGGCAGTGGATAGCTTTGGCAGGGTGGATATTTTGGTGAATAACGCCGGTGCCGACGCTCCCCGCATGGTCTGGAATATGACTGAGGAGGACTGGGATAGGTGTGTGGACTCCTTCCTTAAAGGCTCTTTCAATTGTACCCGGTTTGCCTGTGGCTTGATGAGAGAGCGGAAATGGGGACGTATAATAAATACTACCTCTACCGCCTGGCTGGGTACGGTGGGGCACTGCAATTATGGTGCGGCTAAGGCCGGGCTCGTTGGTCTAACCAGGGCGGTAGCCAGGGAGATGGGACGGTACGGAGTAACCTGCAACGCATATGCCCCAACCGCCGCCACCAGATTTACCCTTAGCGATGAGATAGTGGCTGGTTTCAAGAAGAGATATGAGGCGGGGCTTATGACCAAGGAGCGGTTTGAGGAGTTAACCAATCCACCGAGTCCGGAAACAGTAACCCCACTAATAGTCTATCTGTGCACCGACGAGGCGGCTGATATAAATGGGCAGGTGTTTGATGTTACCGGGGGTAGTATTGCTATTTACTCCGAGCCGGTGAAGAGGAAGTCCATCGTTAAAGAGGAAGGATTGTGGACGGTGGAGGAGCTAATCGACCAGGTGCCCAAGGTGTTGCTGGAAGGCTATAAGAACCCGGCACCACCCCAGCCGGATAAGTAAAAAATTTGGTAACCCTGCCCCCTCCCCATTTAACTTATGTTTTTCTTCCCACCCTGCCCGCCCTAGTGGGGTTTCACCCCTTTAAGACTCTCTATCCTCCCACCCTCATAAGCTCTCTACCCCAAAAAACTTTGTTTTTTCGGGGGCCCCGGATGCGCTTCTAAAACTTTCTGCCCCACCCACGTAAAAGGGAGTTATAAGAGGTGAAACCTCTGTTGGGCGGGCGGGTGGGAAAACAGACGTAAATTAAAAACGGGGAGGGGGGAGAAAAAGTAGTCGCCGACCTTAGAGGGCGGTGGGTGGGAAAAGAGCTAAAAGGGTTGGGGAAAAAGCTTCGCCCCTCTAAGACTCCTCTTGTTTAAGTTTGCTGTTTCTCCCATTGCTTACGGTGTAATTCCATAAGCACAAAGCTGTAGCCGTCCCTTTTCAGGTGTCCGTATGGGGCAAAGCCGCATTTTCGGAAGCACTTTTGTGCCCTGGCGTTTGAACTAAGGGTCTTTAGGTAGATTCGTTTTAGCTTTGTCTGGTGAAAAATACGATTGACCAGGGTGGCTATGGCATCAACACCATAGCCCTTGTCCCAGTAACTACGGTTGCCAATCATGATACCTAGCTCGGCTTCACCCTTGGTTTCATCGATGCCATAATATGTGCAATTGCCAATGTGCTCGCCCTTCAGGGTTTCTATGGCGAACCGATGTCTAAATGGTGAAGGGTAGCGCAATTCGCTGGCATAGTCTGATAGGTATTGAGGGAAAGTAGTGGTTGATAGTGGAGCAGCGTCAAGTTGGGCTAGCTCGGCGTCTGTTTGCCAGGCATAATCATCTGGGGCGTCGGCTAATCTTTTTTCCCGAAGCTTAATCTTATTGCCAGCAATCATGTCACTCTCAATAATTTCACATGTGGAAGGATAATGGGTCTTCCCCCACCTCTATCTCGTATAGGGCTTGCCCCGCCACCTGCTGAATTACCTCACTGGGGTTATTCAGACACTGCTCAAGGCAGTTTTTAGCCTCAGGACCACCTATCTTACCCAGCGCCTGGATGGCTGCTAGCTGAACATCAAGATCGGGGTCGGTAATAAGCTCTGCGAGGTATGGGGCTGCCTCTTTCTCCCCCAACTCACCGCATGCGCCGGCGGCTTCATAGCGTACCTCGGCATCAGCGCTGGCTAACTCCTTTAGCAGGATTGGTAGCCAGGAGTGGTTACAGCTTTTACCCATGGCGAAAAGAGCGCTGGTTCTCAATTTGGGTTCACTACTTTGATAGGCTTTGACAATGGCTTTCTCCGTCTGTGGCAGGCTTAATGGGGCCGCTGCCTCTAGAGCACGGCGTTTGACTTCTATGGGCTTGCTTTTATCATCGATTACGGTGAGTAAAGCCTGGCATATCTTTGATTTATGGTCGGGGCGCAGCTTTTTAAGCTCGGCTAGCATGGCAAACTTGCCCAGGGCGGTTGCCGCCGTCGCCTGGACTTTCTCCGAGCTATCTTGCTCCAGTAGCTTGATTAGAGGGTCAATCAGCGATGCCTCCTCGCTTTCCCACAGACCCTCAATAGCCTTGCTCCGCACCTCAGCATCTTGGTCCTTTAACCGACTCTTGAAGATGCTGTCAAAGTCGAGCTCAAAGTTGTTCTCGGCTAGCTCGACCAGGCGATACATAATTTGCCCCCGCCGTTTTGGCTCAATGGCTGCCCATGCCTGTTCGAAAAGCGCTAATTCTTCTGCGTTCAGGTTTGATAGTTCGGCTAGCCTTGAATTGAGCAATGGCTTATCAATGTTACCCAGGTCGGCAATGGTCTCCTCAATGGGCAATGACATAGCTGCTCCCTACTCTATTCCTCCTCTTCCTCTCCATATTCCCAGATAGGTCTGGTAAAGTGGTCGATATACTCTCCCATCGCTTCAGCCGTAATCTGTTTCATCCTGTCTGCGGTCTCCTCAGCCACCTGAGCCAGCTCGGAGAAGTCAATTTCGATTCCTAGCATCTTGGTCAGCACCTTAAGCACCGCTAGGGCAGCCATAGGGTTCTGGACCCTAGTAGCATACATTGGCACCTCGCCCAAAAGGCAGATGCCCTCAATTTCCCTCTCTTTGGTTACACCCAGCAATAGCCCGTTCAATCCGGCGATTTGCAGGTTACCCCTTTGCACCAAATCGTATTTCTCTAGCTCTTTAGTCATGTGCTGGCTGGTGGCTACCCCCCACACCCTGGGCGGCTCGGTGTGGTGGATGTGGCTCAGGGCGGCGGCACAGGTATATATCCTCTTAGCCTGGAATCTCTCGGCTACATCGAGGACGCAATTAGCCAGCTCGTATCCCTTGGTGAGAGGCTGGTCCTCGCCGATGAATAGTATTATATCACTTCCTCCGCCTTTGTTTTTCCAGTAGTAGAACTTGCTCTGGGGGAACTGTGGTGCCTCTATCACGTTGTCCTTAGCCACTACCCCGATGGCGTCGAAGAAATAGGATGGTTCAATTTCTCCCAGTTCTTTAAAGTCCATGTTTTTCTTCAGATAGCTGGCTACTATAATGGATACATTGCCGATGCCGGGCCAGGAAGCCAGCATAACCGGCGACTTGAGCCTTGGTCGGGCGTAAAGCCTGATTAAGTTTTTCATTAGGTAACCCTATCCCCTTTATCCCCTTCCCCTTCGATAAGGGAAAGGGGAAACTTTTTTATGAGAGGGGCTTTGCCCCTCTAACTTCCTTATTTTTAAGGCAATCTTATTTACTCGCCACCGACAGCCGTGGGCAATAAATAGGTGGGGTGTTGACCACCCCACCCACCCACTCAGCCTGGCTGCCAATAGCGGTAACTTCTTTCAGAATCTGGTAGACGTTACCGGAGACCATGGTATTTTTGACCCTACCTACTATTTTACCACTTTCCACCTTATAACCTAAAAGGACATTGCCGCTGAAATCGCCGCCTAAGATATTGCCCTGTTCGGCTCCCATGAGCTGCTCGATAACCAGCCCCTCCTTTATATCGCTGACCATTTCATCAAAGGTGGTCTTGCCCGGGGCGATGATAAGGGTGGTGGGGGAGGGGGTAGGCAGTCCACCACGTCGGCTGCCGTTGCCGGTGCTCCTGGTGCCAGCCAGGGCAGCGGTTTGCAGGTCGTAAAGAAAGCTGGCTACCTTCCCCTGCTCAATAAGGGGGGTGCGCTGGCTGGGTATCCCTTCGTCATCGCAGGGACGGCTGTGGGGGCGGTAGGCAATGGTGGGGTCGTCCCACAGCCATAGCTTGGGGTCAAACACCAGCTTACCCAGTTTATTGCCAATGGGTGAAGCTCCTTCTAGGACGGTCTTGCCATTGAAGGCCATCATCAGGGAGGGGATTAAGGCGTTAGCCGCCCCGCGGGGGGTAAAGATTACCGGCAGTTGCTTGGTGGGCGCTGAAGCCTGGTTCCTGGCTAGCTCCAACTGCTGGAGCACCACCTTGGCTACCTCTCCGGGCTGGGTCAGGGGGCGGCCGGAGCTTTGAATTTCGCCGACAAACAGCATATCGGTGCCCCGAATCAGGCTGCCGATAATACCCAGGCTGAAGATGCTTTTCTTATAGCTGGCTTGCCCGCCACGGGAATTTATAATCCGCAGTGAGATTATCTCCTTGGCCACCATCGCCTCACAGATAATATCCGGGGTATGCTCGGTAATCAGAGCGATGAGTTCTTGACCCAGCTTGCCCATTTTCTCGATGGAGGTCGACTCAACAGCCGGGTCGAAGATGTCAATCTGGGGGTAGGTGGTGGGGGAGGGGAGCTCAAATTTTGCCCGCATGCCGAACTTAGCAGTCTCCATGGCATTGTCCACCAGGCTGTGGGCGTTACCTGTCTCGGTGGTGGTGGCATAGCCGAGCCTGCCTTCCTTGATAATGCGCAGCGCCAGATGAGTACTCTGCTTGGTTTGAATGTGTTTCAAGCGATTGGCTTCAAATTGCACCGGGGTTTCCTCTGCGGAAACCATGAACACCTCGGCCTCCTCGGCTACCTTTTTGGCCTGAGCCAGGATATTTTCCATTACCTGCCTCCCACCAAGCACTGGCGAATTCTGATGTGGGGGCTGCCGTTGGAGACGGGGAGAGGCATCTGCCCCGCCTTACCGCAGCCACCGCCCTGGTTCATCTCCAGGTCGTTGCCGATGGCATCTATGTTGTTGAGGGTGGTGAACACGTTGCCGGTGAGCACTACCGGTCGCAGTGCCTCAGCTACTTTGCCATTACGAATCATGTAGGCTTCGCCAGCGGAGAAGGTGAACATCTCCATGCTGGTAGTGCCGCCAAACCAGTTCTTGGCGTAGACCCCTTCCTTGATGTCGGCGATTATTTCGTCAAAGGAGGCTGAGCTGGGTTCAATATAGGTATTGGTCATGCGGACAATAGGCGGGAAGTGATAGTTGATGGCTCGGGCATTGCCGGTGGGCGCCTCGTTCATCTTGGCGGCAGTCTCTCTGGAGTGAAGCCTGCCCACCAGTTTGCCTTCTTTGATAAGGTAGGTCTTAATTGCCGGTACCCCTTCGTCGTCGTACTTATAGCTACCTCGCAGTCCGGGCAGAGCGGCACTGTCAACGATGTTAAGCTCGGGGCGGCCAAATTTCTTGCCCAGAACCATGATTTCTCGCAGGCGGTCGTTTTCATAAACGAAGTCCGACTCCGATAGATGGCCGAAGGCTTCGTGGACGAAGACGCCAGCCAGGACCGGGTCCAGGACCACGGTATATTCTCTCCCCTTTACCTGTGGGGCGGACAAAAGCTCCACGGCGTGCCTTGCCATCTCCTCCACCGGCTGTTGAAGACCCTGTATCGACTTGAAATCGCCCCGGCTGCCCAGGCTTAAGTTTGCCTGTTGCACCTCGCCGTCCTCGGCGGCGACCGCGCTCAGGCGCAGGGTGATATCAGCTCTTTCCTGCTGGATATAGCTACCCGATGAATTCAGAAAGATGACCTTTTTATGGCTATCGCCGTAACCGATGACCGAGGTCTGGAGCTTGGGAGTGCGCCAGATAATATCATTATATTCATCCAGCAGTTGCTTCTTTTCCGCTAGAGGTATAGCCAGTGGGTTTTTATCTATCTCCGGGGAAACAATATCAACTATGGGTTTAACCGGGGCTAGCTTGCTTTCTTCCCTGCCTACCAGCGTCGCCTGTTTTACCGCCAGCTCTATTCTGCCGGGGAGGTCGCTGAGGCGGTTGAAGCTGACGAAGCCCCAGCCGCCTTTTACCAGGGCTCGGATATTGCCGCCGACGGCGGTTGACTGGCCAACGGATTCCAGTTCTCTGCCGCGGTAGGTTATGTAGCTCTTCTGGCTCTCCTCCAGACGAGCCTCTATATAGTCGGCGCTAAATCCTTTGATTGCCTCGGCTAACTGGCGGCCAACAGCTTGGATATCGGTCATGGTATGATTAGTTTACCTAGACGCTAGTGGGGCTGTCAATGTATGGGGGATGGGGGGCAGTGGTTTATTTTGGCTAATCATGGATTCGGCTCAGGTACCAGCCGCCATTTGGTATATTCCGATAGATATCACAGACCAGACCTTTATTGGTCTTGACCCTGAAGTAATTTCTTGAAATCTCCTTCCCCCACCACTCCTCGACTGCCTGCCAGCGTTGATATACCTTGGTTACACGGTGTTTCTCTCCATCTCTGGCTAGGGTTAAAGGCACACCCTGGACATTAACTGTTACCTTTAACTCCTCCGGTTTTTCCAATAGCTTGGCCAATTCTTCAACCTCCCTTGATTTATAGCTTCCGTAAAACCCCGATTACTCTACCTTGAATTTCCACGTCCTCTGGCGGGTAGTACATTGGCTCCATCTCTTTGTTGGCTGGCTGCAGGCGAATCCGACCCGCTTCATGATAGACCTTCTTCAGGGTTACCTCCTGTTCTATCTTCAGCCAGACCGCAGCCATTTCTCCATCCTCCACCGTGCTTGTCGGCTGCACCAAGACGATGTCTCCGTCGCCAACCAGGGCATCAATCAGGGAAAACCCCTTTACCCTGAGGGCATAGATGCCTTTCTTACCCCGGGTCACCTCATCAGTTAGCTGGAGTGTCTCCTCGGGGATGGAAGTCCAGGTATCTGAGGTGGGCACCGGTATCGGTTTACCAGCGGCAATGGTCCCCAGCAGGGGCACTCGGGAAATCGCCTCTCGCTTTCTCTCAACAAGCTGGATGCTCCGGAATATCTCCGGGTCGCGGTGGATATGTCCCTGGCTTTCTAGCTTATTCAGATGGTGCTGGACTACAGACGGCGTGCTGATGTTGCACCCTCGGGCAATGTCCCTGACGGTGGGGGCGTAGCCCCTTTCATCAAGGAATTTGCGGATAAAGTTCAGGATGCGCAACCGGGTGCTGGGAACACCAGCCATTGTTGCCTCCCTAATACATTTGTTCTTAAAACAAGTGTATCATAGTAGTTGGCGGTTGTCAAGAGTGCGTTCCAGTGGGTGGTAAACCTACCACTATAATGGGCCAGTTTAGATATATTGATGGCACAGGTTTTTATCTCTTTCTTCCCACCCACCCTCCCAATAGAGGTTTCACCTCTCTTGAACTTTCCTTTAGCCCCTCTCAGCCCCCAACTAGTAAATAATCACGGCGGGGTCTGGGGAGTTTTAGAGGCGAAGCCTTTGAGGGTGGGCGGGTGGGAAAACAGACAACCGAAAGCGGAGGGGATAATGGGGGTTACCTTAATAAAACTGAATGATTGACCGCTCCAAGCTATAGTGCTAAAATTGCTTGGAACTAACGAATTTTGGCATTCTTCATTCTCCTGTCCTGACTTTATTCCTGAGGCTTATTGGGACAGTCTCGCGTGAGATGAGAAAGGGGTTATATTGAGCCAGCAGGTCGCCGAGCCGCAAGTAGCCGTTAATATCAACGAGGATTATTGCAGCCGTTGCTCTATTTGTTGTTCCCTTTGCCCCTTTGAGGCGATAACCAAGGATGCCGAGAGTGGCAAAATCGTTCTGGATATAGAGAAGTGTCAGGTGTGCGGTATCTGCTACTCCGCCTGTCCGGCTAAGGCTATCGATACCATCTATTATGACTGTGGCTCTCTGCTCAAGTATCTGGAGACGGCGAAGCCGAAGTATGACAGTGGTACGCTGGTTATTATGTGTAAGGGGAGCGCCCCCGACTTTGCTGGAATAGAGCGGCTATTTGGGGTGTCAAATTTTATCCCGCTCTCTGTTCCCTGTGTCGGTCGCATTTCCGAGGAGTTAATTTTGCAAGCCATAGCCATGGGGATAAATAAAATTTGTCTCCTTGCCTGCGATGAAGATTACTGCCGCTTTGAGCGGGGAAGCCCTCTCACCAGGCGCCGAGTCCTGGCTCTCAATCGCTTGTTGGAGCAGTTGGGCTACGGCCGAGAAGCTATAACCCTGAAGCGGAACAGCCTGAAGGTAAAGGTAGATAAAGACCTGTGCATAGCCTGTGGCAACTGCGTCTTTTATTGCCCCTATGGTGCCCCCAAGCTGGAGAGTGTGGGGGGAATAAGTTTTGACCTGGATGCCTGTCGCGGCTGCGGCTTATGCGTGTCTATTTGTCCGGCTATAGCCCTGGACCTGGATAATTGGGAGAAAGAACGCATCTCAACCTTGATTTCTCAACTGCTTTCGGAGATGCGGTCGCCCAAGATTTTGGTATTTCGCTGCCAGTGGGCGGTCTTCCCTCCTCTGGATGGGGAATCAAGCCCCAATGTCCGCGCCATAGAGCTGCCCTGTGCGGGCAGGGTTGATGCTTTTCACATTGTTGAGGCTTTCCAGGAGGGTGCCGAAGGCGTTTTAATTGCCGCCTGCCCTGAAGAGGATTGCCGTCAGGAAGGGGTGAGTGCTAAGGCACAGCACTGGGTGGAAGCGCTCAGAGAGAGGTTAAAACAGATAGGCTTTGGCGACAGGCTTCATTTCTGCACGGTATCTCGGAGAGACCCTGAGGGGTTGGATAAAGAATTACGGCAGTTTGGCCAAAGAATAGAAGCTATTGGCTCACAGAAGGAGAAAAAGTGATTGTAACCTCACTAAAACCTTTGGACGAGATTTTAGATTCCATCTCACCTTATCACAAAGTATTGATAGCCGGTTGCGATGGCTGCACCCAGCCCCCCAGGGGCTTGAGGGAGGCCAAGACCTTGAGCCAGTTGCTTGAGCTTGCCGGCAAGCTGAGGGGTAATGATTTCCAGTTTAAAGTGACCTCGCTGGTGAAGCAGTGTGATTCCTTTTTAACCGCTTCGGCGCTCAAATCCCAGATGGATGGTGTGGAGGCGGTGCTTTCTCTAGCCTGTGGCGCCGGGCCGCAAACTGTGGCTGAAATCTTTCCTGACCTTCCCGTCATTCCGGCGCAGAATTCCCACTTTGTCGGGGCGGAGGACAGGGAGGGGGGCATTCTGGAGGACAGGTGCTCCGCCTGCGGAGATTGCATCCTGGCCCGGACCGGTGGTATTTGCCCGGTTACCAGATGTGCCAAGGGATTGCTTAACGGTGCCTGTGGCGGTGCTCGCGGTGGCAAGTGCGAGATGGACCCGGAGAGGGACTGCGCCTGGGAGCTTATCTACAAGCGCCTGGAAAGACTGGGCAAGCTAGACCTCCTCAAGGAGTTTCGTTCTCCCCGCAATTACCAGGCAAAGGCGTGGCGGCTCACGCCATAACCGAAGTAGAACACCAAGCCGGCTATTACCCCGCTTGAGCAGCGGTACCATCTGGCAACCCAATTCAATTGCACATATAGCTGGTAGTTGATATAATCAAACAGCTATGGTTCCTGATAAACGGCAGAAAACAACCGATGATGAAAAATTAGAGATGATGCGACATTCGGCAGCTCATGTTCTGGCGGAGGCGGTTCAGTCTATTTTCCCTGATGCCAAGTTTGGCATCGGTCCGGCTATCCAGGATGGCTTTTATTATGACTTTGACCTGCCCCGCTCGTTGACCCCCGATGATTTGCCCATCATTGAGGCTAAGATGAGGGAAATAATCGCCGCCGACCTCCCATTTACCAGACAGGAGGTAACCAAGAAAAAGGCTCGTTCGTTATTTGCTGCTCAACCCTATAAGCTGGAGCTAATTGGTGAAATCCCCGATGAGAAGGTCAGCTTGTATCGGCAGGGTTCATTTGTTGACTTGTGTCGCGGACCCCATGTCGGTTCTACCGGCGAGATAGAAGCCTTCAAGCTGGTCAGTATCGCTGGTGCCTACTGGCGGGGGGATGAACATCGTCCTATGTTACAGCGGGTATATGGCGTCGCCTTTGATACCGAGGAGGCTCTGGCCGAGCATCTGAAGAAACTTGACGAGGAGGCAAAACGCGACCACAGGAAGCTGGGCAAGGAGCTTGACCTGTTTAGTATCCACGAGGAGGCTGGTCCCGGGCTGGTTCACTGGCACCCCAAAGGGGCGGTGATACGCCGTGTCATTGAGGATTTCTGGAAGGACGAGCATATCAAGCGCGGCTATGACATAATATATACTCCCCATATCGCTAAATTGGACTTATGGAAGACCAGCGGGCACTGGGAGTTTTATCGCGATTACCTTTATAGCCCGATGGAGGTGGAGGGGCAGGAGTATATCATCAAACCGATGAATTGCCTGGGGCATATCCTGATATATAAAACCAGCCAGCGTAGTTACCGAGAGCTACCACTGCGTTATGCCGAGCTGGGCACGGTTTACCGCTATGAGCGCTCCGGTGTGCTGCATGGGCTGTCCCGGGTCAGGGGCTTTACTCAGGATGATGCCCACATCTTTTGCCGCTTTGACCAGCTGGAGGACGAGGTGGTGGGGGTACTGGACTTAGCCCTCTTCATGGTGGATACCTTTGGCTTCACCAATTATCAGGTGTTGCTTTCCACCCGACCGGAAAAGTACGCCGGCGATACCAAGGTCTGGGATGAGGCTACCGAGACTTTAAGTCGGGCTCTGGCTCGGCAGAAGCTTGCATATAAGGTAGACCCCGGGGAGGGTGTGTTTTACGGACCTAAAATAGATATTAAGTTTGAAGATGCGGTGGGCAGGGGGTGGCAGGGTCCCACCATTCAGGTTGATTTTAACCTCCCCCAGCGCTTTGATGTCACCTATGTCGGTGAAGATGGGAGAGAGCACCTGGTAGCCATGGTGCACCGCACCGTGCTTGGTAGTATGGAACGCTTTCTTGCCTCACTCATTGAGCACTACGGCGGTGCTTTCCCGGTGTGGCTGGCGCCGGTTCAGGCGGTGGTGATTCCAGTAGCCGACCGCCACCTGGAATATGCTCGTAAGCTGGGGGATGAGCTTAAAGCTGAGGGGGTGCGGGTGGTGGTTGATGCCCGTTCGGAAACAGTGAACATGAAAATTCGGCAGGCGCAACTGGATAAGATACCATACATGCTGGTTGTCGGTGACCGGGAGGTAGCGGAATCCACAGTTTCCGTCCGTTTGCGCAGCGGGGAGCAACTGGCTCCCCAGTCCTTTGATAGCTTTAAGCAAAGCATTAACCAGGCTATAGCCAGCAGGGCGAGGGAGTGAGGCTATAACTTGACTAGTATAAGGTGTTGTGCTATAGTTTTTGCCCATAACATGCCAAGGGATTGGGGGAGGTAAATAGGGATATAGTTAAGGCACTGCGTGTTAACCAGCTGATTAGAGCCAGAGAGGTTCGCCTGGTGGGGGAGAAGGGGGAGCAGTTAGGGATTATGCCTTTGAGCCAAGCACTGGAGACGGCAAGGAAGCATAATCTTGACTTGGTTGAGGTGGCTCCTACGGCAGTACCACCGGTATGCCGTTTGCTTGATTACGGGAAGTATAAATATGAGCAGGCTAAGAAAGAGCGTGAGCTTAGGAGGAGCCAGAGGGTTTCCCTTTTGAGGGAGGTCAGGTTACGACCTAAGATTGATAATCATGATTTTGAATCTAAGGTTAGGTCAGTCAGGAAACTGCTGGGTGAGGGGGACAAGGTCAAGGTAACGGTAAGATTTAGGGGGCGTGAAATCACGCACCCTGAGATTGGCTGGGGGTTACTTCAGAGGATGACAGAATCGCTGCAGGGGGTGGCGGCTATTGCCAGACAACCGGTGATAGACGGGAGAAGTATGACCGTAATCCTCTCGCCGGCAGTTACCCAGAAAGCTAAAACAAGTGAGGAAGTAAAAGGGTCTTAAAGTGCCGAAAATCAAAACCCACAAAGGGGCAAAGAGCCGCTTCCATATCACAGGTAGCGGCAAAATTATGCGAGTCAAGGGTGGCAAGAGCCATCTGCGTCGCCGCAAGGCAAAGCGGACCAAGCGTCTCTTTGATGAGACTATACCGGTAAGTCCCGCCGATAGGGCTCGGGTGAAAAGGCTTTTACCCTACGGGGTTAAGTAAGGGGGATATCTTGGCCAGAATAAAGAGGGGTGTAACCAGTCACCGCCGCCATAAGAAGTTACTGGCCCTGACCAAGGGGCAGAGGGCAACCAGACATTCCCTTTATAAACGGGCTCATGAGGCTATGCTCAAGTCATTGAGCTATGCCTACGCTCACCGCCGGGAGCGGAAGGGTGATATGAGGCGACTGTGGATTCTGCGGGTCAGTGCTGCCAGCCGGGCACAGGGTCTTACCTATGGTCAGTTTATTTACGGCTTAAAGAAGTCGGGGATTGATATCAACCGCAAGATATTAGCCGATATGGCCGTCAGGGAGCCTGAAGCCTTCGCCAATCTGGTAACTGTAGCTAAAGGCAAAGTCCAGGACTAATTATCAAAGGGAAGGTTTTTAGAAAGGGGGCTTTAGGCTCCTTTTTTATTTCTCCCCCTCTCCGTTTTTTAACCAGTGTTTTTCTTCCCATACCCTCCCACCCGATAGAGGTTACACCTCTCTTTCTTATGTTCTCCCCACCCCCTGCTGTTGGTTGCCTTTCTTCCCACCCTCCCGCCCTATGGGGCTTTGCCCTTAAATTCCCGCTTTATTGAAGGAGGGTTATATCCCCTCCCTTTATTGGGGAAGTGTTAGAGGGACGAAGTCCCTCTTATATAACTAATTCCCCCTCCCTTGTAAGGGAGGGGGATAAAGGGGGTAGGTTGCTAAGTAAATATCTAAGGGGTGAGGTTGATAAACAATTTCACTCTATTTCCTTGACCACCCTGCTAGTGATAACCTATAATCCAAGACAACTATGTTAAAGCAGCTTGAGGGACTAAAATCGAGTGCCTTGCGGGAACTGGGAAACGTTACCCAGGTCAGGGAGCTGGAAGCATGGCGAGTTCGCTATCTGGGCAAGAAGAGCCAGCTAAACGGGATTCTGCGCAGCCTGGCTATATTACCTCTGGAGGAGAGGAAAAAGGCTGGGGCTCTGGCTAACCAGATTAAAGCCAGCTTAGAGGATAGTCTGAAGCAGAAAAGGCAGCTTCTTCGGGAGACGCAGCTGGCAACCACCATCGAGAGAGGGCATGTCGATATTACCCTGCCCGGTCGTCCTTTTCCTGTAGGTCGTTTGCATCCTATCACCCAAACCCTGCATGAAATATGTGACATATTTGTCTCTATGGGCTTTCAGGTGGTGGAGGGGCTGGAGGTGGAGTGGGACTATTACAATTTTGAGGCGCTGAACATCCCCAAGCACCACCCGGCTCGTGATACCATGGCTACCCTTTGGGTTGATTATAAAAACGAGAGCGGGGAAAGAAACATGTTGCTGCGCACCCACAATACGGCGGGAGATATCAGGGCGATGGAGACGATGAGTCCCCCGATAAGGGTGGTTACGATTGGTAAGGTCTATCGCTATGAGGCTAGTGATGCCACTCATACCCCCATGTTCTATCAGATTGACGGTTTTGCCGTAGATAAGGGCATTACTATGGCTGAGCTGAAGGGGACGCTGTATGAATTTGCCCGTCGTTTCTTTGGCGAGGAGAGGAAGGTGCGCTTCCGCTGTGACTATTTCCCCTTTGTTGAGCCCGGCGTTGAGATGGCTATAGAATGCCTGGTCTGCGGCGGTACTGGCTGCCGATTGTGTGGCAATACCGGCTGGATTGAGATACTGGGGGCGGGGATGACCCATCCCCGGGTGCTGGAGCGGGGTGGTCTTGACCCCGAGGTCTATACCAGTTTTGCCTTCGGTATGGGCATAGACCGCCTGCCCATGCTCCGCTACGGCATTGACGATACCAGGCTGTTTTACAGTAGCGACCTTAGATTCCTGAGGCAGTTCTAAAGGCAAAAGAATGAAGGTTTCACTGAAGTGGCTTGAGGACTATGTGGATGTTACCCTGCCCGTGGCTGAGTTAGCCCAGAGGTTGACTATGGCTGGCATTGAGGTCAAGGGGTGGCAGGTTACCGGCGGTAATTGGGAAAATATCGTTGTCGGGCAGATTGCGGCTATTAATCCTCATCCCCATGCTGACCGCCTCACTTTGCCTACTGTAGACCTGGGCACTGAGCAGCAGACCGTGGTCTGTGGGGCGCCAAATCTCAGGGTGGGCGATAAGGTAGCCTTTGCCCGTGTTGGCGCCCAGCTTATAGATGGGCACACCGGGCAGGTAATTCGCCTGGAAGCGGTTAAGATTCGGGGGGTGGTCTCCAATGGCATGGTCTGCTCGGAAAAAGAGCTTGGCATCTCTGATAGCCACGAGGAAATCATGGTCTTGCCTGCCGACGCCCCGGTGGGCACCCCGCTGGCTGATTATATGGGCGACGTTATCCTTGACCTGGATATAACCCCCAACCGCCCCGATTGCCTGTCGGTAATCGGAATCGCCAGGGAGGTCGCTGCCCTCACCGGTCAGGAGGTTCGTCTCCCCGAGGCTATCTACGAGGAAACGGCAGCTCCCATAGACCGCCAGATATCGGTGGAGATTATTGCCCCTGACCTGTGTCCCAGGTATAGCGCCAGCCTGATTACCGGGGTAAAGATAGCTTCTTCCCCGCGGTGGATGCAACAGCGCCTTCTGGCTTGTGGCATGCGCCCGATAAATAATATTGTAGATGTTACCAACTATGTCATGCTGGAATATGGGGAGCCGCTGCATGCCTTTGACTATCACCAGGTTAGAGGCAAGAAAATCATTGTCCGCCGGTCTGAAAAGGGCGAGACTATGGTCACCCTGGACGGAGCCAAGCGGGTTCTTTCCCCGGATATGCTGGTTATTGCCGACCCTGAGCGGGCGGTGGCTATCGCCGGGGTTATGGGTGGTGCTGATAGTGAGGTGACCGAGCAGACCACCGCCATATTCCTGGAAGCAGCTAGTTTCAACCCGGCGAGCATTTATCATACCGGTAACACTTTAGGTTTGCCCAGCGAGGCTCGGATGCGATTTGAGCGCGGAATTAGCCCTGAGCTGACTCTACCGGCGCTTAAGCGGGCTACCCAGTTGCTCGTCCAGCTAGCCGGTGGCAAAGCCACCAAGGGCTTGATTGATGCCTATCCCGGGAAACAGGAAAGAAAGCCCATCCTGCTATCAACTGGCGAGGTAAAACGCCTTTTGGGTGTTAAGTTCAGCCTTGACCAGATAAAAGGGGCACTGGCTTCCTTAGGCTTTGATTGTAAGCCGGGAGCTTCAGCTTCAGAGGTCCGGGTTACCGCCCCTTACTGGCGAAGTGACATAAGTCTGGCTGAAGACCTTATAGAGGAGGTCGCCCGTATTATTGGCTATGACCAGATTCCGGTTACCATGCTCAGCCAGCCGGTGCCCAGACAAGACCCGGCGCCTATCCTTAAGTTAAAGCAGGAGGTGAGACACAGCCTTACCGGCTATGGCCTTCAGGAGGTAATCACCTATTCTTTGACCAGTCTGGAATTGCTAAACAAGCTGTTGCCCAAACTCCACCCCCTGGAACCGGCGCCCTTGCGTATGGCTAATCCCATGACCGCTGACCAGGAGTATCTTCGCCCAAGTTTGCGGGCTAACCTCTTAGCTGCTCTGGCGGCAAACAGGAGGCATGAAGAGGGTGGCATCAGGCTCTTTGAGCTGGGTAAGGTATATCTGCCGCGGCCGAAGGACTTGCCTGATGAGCCTGAGATGCTGTGTGGTCTGCTGACTGGCCCCAGGTTTGAGCAGTCATGGCGTGGCGGGGAGGTGTCGCTTGATTTCTTTGATGCTAAGGGAATAGTTGAGGGCTTACTCAGTCGGTTGGGTGTGGAAGCCGATTTCAAGCCGGGCTCAGATGAGAGTTTACACTCGTCTAGACAGACAGCCATAGCTATAGAGGGTAAAAGACTGGGCGTTATCGGCGAGTTGTACCCTAAAGTATTGGATGCCTTTGAGATTTCGGGGGAGGTTTATCTATTTGAAGTCAATCTGACGGCACTTCTGCCCTTTACCATAGGTCATAGGCTATTCCAGCCGATATCACGCTTTCCGGCCATAGTCAGGGATGTGGCTCTGGTGGTTGATTCCGGAGTAGCCCATCGCCAGGTACAGGATATTATCACCGGCTTTCCCCTGGCGAGTCAGGTTATCATATTTGATGTCTATAGCGGCGGGCAACTGCCGGCGGGCAAAAAGTCCCTGGCTTACCGAATTACCTTCCAATCGCCGTCTCATACTCTGACCGATGACGAGGTCAACAAGGTCCAGCAGCAAATCTTAGCTAAACTATCCAAACAGCTTGGGGCTACCCTGCGCGCCTGACTTCGGTGAGCAAGCTATCCCCTCGAAGAGTCTTCGACCCGACTCCCTTCCCTGTTTTAGGTTGTCTTTCTTCCCACCCTCCCTCTCTCAAAGGCTTTGCCCTTGAACCCTTGCTTTCAGGGGTGTTTAAGAGGGGCGCTAGCCCCTCTTTTCAAAAAATCAGTCCCCCTCTCCACTCTTGGAGAGGGGGACTGAGGGGGTGAGGTAGATAACTAATCCCTAATAAGCTTCTTTAGTTTTTCGGCTATCTCTTCTAGCGGCACAAGCTGAGCTTCTTTTTCCGAGCGCTTCTTTATTTCGGCGCTGTTTTTGTCTAAAGTCCGTGGGCTGATGGTAACCCGCAACGGTATCCCTAAAAGGTCAGCGTCGTTGAACTTTACCCCCGGCGATTCTTTGCGGTCGTCAAAGAGCACCTCCAAACCCTTTGCCTCTAGGCTGGCATAGAGATTCTCGGCGGCGGCTTCTACTTCGGGGTTTTCCTGATGCAGGGGACAGAGATAAATGTGGTAGGGGGCGATAGACATTGGCCAGATGATGCCTTGAGCGTCGTGGCTCTGCTCTATGGCCGCTGCCAGCAGCCTATCAAGACCAAGGCCATAACATCCCATAATAATTGGGTGTGATACGCCACCCTGGTCAAGGAAAAGGGCGCCCAGTTTTTCACTGAGGAAGGTGCCCAGCTTGAACACATGCCCCACCTCAATGCCTCGGGTAGATAGTAATTCGCTTTTGCACCGGGGGCATTTCTCCCCGGCATGAGCCTGAGCGATATCGGTTACCAGAGTAGCTTTAAAGTCTCTGGGGTAGTTGACATTTCTAAAGTGGGTATCTGGTTTATTGGCGCCAGCGACAAAGTTTGTCCCCGAGGTTATAGAATCGTCGGCGATAATTTTGATGCCCTTTATGCCGATGGGGGAGGCTGCCCCGGCGACGATACCGGCTTTTATAACTTCAGCTTCGGTGGCGAGGCGGAGGTCAATACAGCCCAGAGCGTTCTTTAGCTTTACCTCGTTTACTTCAATGTCGCCCCTGATGACGACAAATACCAGCTTGCCGTCAGCGATGTAGAATACGGCTTTGAGGGTATGGCTCTTGGGTATTTTGAGGAAATCGGCTACCTCTTCAATGGAGCCAGCGCCCGGCGTAGCCACCTCCTCCTTCGGTAATGGTTCTCCTTGTTCTATTTTGTCCTTGATACTCTGAGCCTTCTCCGCATTGGCTGCGTAGCGGCAATTATCACAGTAGATAATCTCGTCTTCGCCGCCCTTGGTGATAACCATGAACTCGTGGGACTCCTTGCCGCCGACGGCACCACTATCAGCCTCAACCAGCAGGGTGGGCAAGCCACAGCGAGTATAGATATTTTGATATGCCTGGAGCATCTTATCGTAGCTCTGGTTCAGCCCATTTTCATCGGTATCAAAGCTATAGAGGTCTTTCATAGTGAACTCGCGGACTCGTATCAGCCCGCCTCTGGGGCGAGGCTCGTCACGGAACTTGGTCTGGATTTGATACAGAAGCAGGGGCAGGTCGCGGTAGCTCTGGACGTTATATCTTACCAGTTCAGTGATTACCTCCTCATGGGTTGGTCCTAGGCATAATTTGCGTTCTCGGCGGTCGGAGAGGGTAAACAGCCCTTTGCCGAAAGCCAGGTCTCTTCCTGTTTCCTGCCATAGTTCCAGGGGTTGGAGAACAGGCATCATCAGTTCCTGCCCGCCGGCTTTATCCATCTCGTCGCGGATTATATCGGCTATCTTTTTAATTACCCTTAAGCCCAGAGGCAGGTAGGAATAGACGCCGGCGGCTACCTGATGTATCATACCTGCCTTCAGTAGTAGCTGATGGCTGACCGTTTCCGCCTCAGCCGGTACTTCTCTTTGAGTTTTACCAAATAGCTTTGATATGCGCATTTTTTACTTTCTATTTACCAGTTCTTGATAAGTTTACCTTCCTTGTCTTTCATATTTCCTGAGACGGCATATATAAAGTCAATGAGTGCCCAAATCCCCAACCCGCCCAGAGTAATAAGCATTAAAATTGCAGTACCAATCTTCCCCAAGTAGAATCGATGGGCGCCGAACTGGCCGAGAAACCATGCGAGCAAAGTAGTGGCCAGCCTTGATTTTTCTGAAACATCACCTACTGCTACTTTTCCCCCTAGCCTTGCTCCACATTTAATACATATTTCAGCCAAGGGGTTCGTCTTAGCACCGCAGGCGTGGCAAAAGCTGCTTCCAACTAAGGGCTTAGCTCCACAACCAAGGCAGATTTCTGGCGTTCCTGCCAGTTCTTTACCGCAGTTTCGGCAAAACATGACTACCTCCTTTATTATTTACCTGGTCATTTTTCTAACAAAGGTTATCAGGAAGAGGGCTATGGTGAAGATCCCGATAAGCGACTCGAAGACACCTATTCCTTTTATCCAGGCATTACTGATTTCCAGCCAGCTGCCATAGCCTAGAGTGGTGAAAGACAGCGCGCTGAAATATAGAGAATTGCCAAAAGCCCCCAATTCCCATGTTGCGCCAATGAGGAAATAAATAACGGCGAGACCGATTATTACCGAAGCCGCCCATATAATAGCTCTCAATGGTCTTTCACCGTAGCCACAGATAAAAGAAACAAACATAGACCATATTCGTGGGAAGGGACGGGGCCACCATTTTAGCGCCTTTCTCCTTGCCGTCATCTCACGAAAGAAGAACTCGCCGGCTACGTCATACATGCCTTGTTCAGTGTTCCATCTTTTGAGGTTGCGATATACACTAGCCGCTTCCTTTATCAGCTCAAGCTTTTTATCCTTGTCCGTTTCCTGTTCGGACTCTCGTTCTTCTCCCACTATATACTTGGAGCCCCAGTTTATTCCTTCCATGTTAGCCTGGAAGAGGTCAGCGATATAGAGCTTAGCTCCTTCCAGGTCAGCCTTAATCAGATTGGTGTCAACACCCCGTAGGTCACAGTATCTCAGGTTGGCCTGCTGGAGGTGGGCTTGCTGAAGCGTTGCCCCCTGCAGGTTAGCCCGCTGCAGGTTTGCCTCCTTAAGGTGGGCATTCGATAATTTAGCTCCTTCAAGGCTGGCGTCCTCTAGATAAGCCCCCTCAAGGTGGGCGCCGGACAGGTCAGCCCCCTCAAGGTGGGCGTTCATTAAATAAGCTTTCTTAAGGTGGGCGCCGGGCAGGTCAGCCCAGTCAAGACGAGCTTCCTCTAAATCAGCTCCCTCAAGGTGGGCATACGGTAACCTAGCTTTCTCAAGGTGGGCTTTCAGTAATTCAGCCTTCTTGAGGTAGGCGCCAGATAAATTAACCCCTTCAAGGTGGGCGCCCTGTAAATCAGCCCCCTCAAGGTGGGCGCCGGACAGGTCAGCCCCTTCAAGGTAGGCGCCGCGTAAGACAGCCCTCTCCAGGTGGGCGCCAGTTAATTTAGCTCCCTCAAGGCGGGCATACCATAATGAGGCTTCCCGGAGCATAATCCCAGAAAGGTCTAGCTGACTGAGGTCAATGTTTTCCTTAAATTCCCTTCTGGAGAGGTCAAGACCTTCAGCCTTCCCACCGTGCCTCTCTATATGCTTGAGCAAATCCTTGCGGGTCAGGATTTTTGCTGCTGCTTTTGCCATAACTACGCCTCCTTTTGCTGGCTATTATATATCATATATCTACCTCACCCCCTGTATCCCCCTCTCCTATCAAGGACAAAGGGGGAGGGTGGTTTTGTAAGAGAGGCTTCGCCTCTCTTTAACTTTCCTTAAAACCTCTCCACCTCCGCTATTAAAGCTACCACAAAATCCTTCTCCTGAATAGTCCTGAGCTTCTTGCCTTTCTTAAACAAGACGGCTCTGCCTTTGCCGCAGGCAATGCCGATATCGGCGTCTTTGGCTTCACCCGGTCCATTGACCACACAGCCCATCACCGCCACCTTTATCGGCTTGTCAATCTTAAGTAGCTCTTCCTCTACCTCACGGGCTAATTTTACTATATCTACTTCAGCTCGACCACAGGAGGGGCAACTGACCAGTATCGGGCCGTGCTGGCGCAGGTTCAGGCTTTTCAGGATTTCATAGCCGGCAATGACCTCCTCCCTGGGGTGGGCGCTTAAGGAAACCCGGATGGTATCGCCAATGCCTTGATATAAAAGGGTGCTTACGCCCACCGTGCTGCGGATAATTCCGGTTCGGGGTGGGCCGGCTTCAGTGATGCCGATGTGCAGAGGATAGGGTATCTTCCGGGCAATGCTCTGGTAGGCTTCAATGGTAGTCGGGACATCAAACGCCTTAAGCGAGACTTTTATAAGGTCAAAACCTAGGCTTTCCAGCAATCTTATCTGTTCTAGGGCTGTCTCTACCATCTGCTCGGCGATGGAGAGTTTAGGATTTTTTGCTTTGGGCAGGCTGCCGGCGTTTACCCCGATACGAATAGGGATGCTTCTTTCCTTAGCCGCATAAGCCACTGCTTTAACCTTTTCTGGCTGGCTGATGTTGCCTGGATTTAGCCGCAGTCCATCGCAGCCAGCCTCCAGCGCCATCAGGGCGAGGCGGTGGTCAAAGTGAATATCGGCGATTATGGGGATAGAGACACCCTTTTTGATGGCTGATATTGCCTGCGCTGCTTCGGCATCGGGCACCGCGACTCGCACCAGTTCGCAGCCACAGTCCTCAAGCTCCTTGATTTGGCTGATGGTTGACATAACATCAGCGGTATCGGTTTTGGTCATAGATTGTACCACGATAGGGGCATCACCGCCAACGGTTACCCTGCCAATTTGAATCGGTTTAGAGACTCGCCGCGGGTTCATAGGAGTATTTATCTACCTCACCCCCTGTGTCCCCCTCTCCTTTGAAGGAGAGGGGGAAGATAGTTTTTTGAAGGGGCGAAGCCCCTTCAAACTTCCCTGATAAATGCATTTATTTTACGGTATTAAGCTTTCTCCACTTATAATGCGGGTAATATCTTGGAAGGTGATGGCCAGGATTGCTGCCATTAGCAAGGCGAAGCCAATGGCATGCACCAGCCCTTCCGTCTTTGGTGACACTCGCTTGCCTCGGCGAACCCATTCTACAAGAACAAATACAATTCTGCCACCATCCAGGGCGGGGAGGGGGAAGATATTGATTAAAGCCAGGTTTATGCTGATAAAACCGGCAAATTCCAGTAATGGACTAATCCCAGCCTTGGCTACCTCTCCAGTCATTTGAGCAATGCCCACCGGACCAGCTACTTGGAAAGACGTTGCCCCGATGAATATTTTGATTATCTCGTTCTTAAATAAGATGAAGGTTTCTATACATTCGCTGGCTCCCATAGGTATTGCTTCCCAGAAGGGGTAATGCTGGCTGACAACGGTTGGATTTAGCGTGCTGACCGTTATACCAGTCGCCCCCTCATCCTCCGGGGGGTTCCACCTGGGTATTATCTGAACCTCCTCCGTGGTTGAATCACTATGCCTGATAATCATAGTAATTTCATTACCCAGGTTGCGGTGAATATTGCGCTGCAGGTCGCTGACATTATACACCGGCTCATTATTTACGCTGAGCACAATATCTCCGACTTCAATGCCAGCCGTTTCTGCCGGCGAATTGGGGGCTACTTCCTCCACCAGCACCTCCCCGGTTACCACGTCATGGGGAACCATAAAGGCTATGGAGAACAAGAGTATGGGCAGCAGGGCATTCATTATTGAGCCGGCGCTGAGCACTATAATCCTGGTGCCAGCGCCCTTGCTGGCTAAGCTCCTCTCTACCTTAGGGTCTTCCTCGCCAGCCATTTTAGTAAATCCACCCAGGGGTATGGCATTCAGTGAATATAGCGTTTCCCCCCTTCTTACCCCGATTAACCTGGGAGGGAAGCCCAGGCCAAACTCTTCTACCCTTACTCCGAAGGCTTTGGCGGTAGCGAAATGTCCCAGTTCATGGGCGAGGATAAGCACCGCCAGAATGCCGAGAAAGATTAATATAGTAATTATCACGCTCATGGATTGTCTCTACTGACTAACTGCCTGACCTTTTCCCTGGCCCAGTTATCAGCCGCCATAATTTCCTCCACGGTGGGGTGAGATATAGCTTGATGTTTCTCCAGCGCCTGCCCGACAAGCCTGGCGATATCAGTAAATTTGATGCGCCCAGATAGGAAAAATTCAATTGCTACCTCATCGGCGGCACATAGCGCCGCCGGATAAGTTCCCCCTTTCTTTCCCGCCTCAATAGCTAACTTGAGGCAAGGGAAGGTATCAAGGTCGGGCGGCTCAAAGGTCAGGTCTTTGATATTCTCCCAGTCGAGCCTGGGGAGTTGAGGGTTGGCCAGGCGTTCCGGGTAAGAAAGGGCATATTGAATGGGTAAGCGCATGTCGGGATAGCTTAGCTGGGCTTTAACCGAGCCGTCAATAAACTCCACCATGGAGTGGACGATGCTCTGGGGGTGGACTAGGATCTTGATATTGTCGAAGGGCATGTCAAATAGCCAGTGGGCTTCAATTACCTCTAGCCCCTTGTTCATCAGAGTAGCTGAGTCAACGGTGACCTTTCTTCCCATCCGCCATGAGGGGTGTTTCAGCGCTTGCTCCGGGGTAACCTCATCTAGTTGGGCTGATGAGTAATGGAGGAAAGGTCCCCCTGAGGCGGTGAGGATAAGCCGGCCTGCCTTCCGGGTTTCACCCTCCAGGCACTGCCATATGGCGCTGTGCTCGCTGTCAACGGGCATAATCTGCGCCCCGTTTAGCTTGGCTTCAGTGGTGATAATCTCGCCGGCCATAACCAGTGATTCCTTGTTGGCCAGGGCAATCTTTTTGCCTGCTTTCGCCGCCGCCAGTGCCGGCTTTAGCCCCCACTTCCCCGAGGTAGCCATAACCACCATATCCACCTGGGGGTGGTTGGCTATTTCTTCCAGGGATAGGAATTCATATTCAGCCTTGGTCAGGCGAGTCCCTGCCTTTCTATCCTGATAGGAGACAAACCTCGGCTGGAACTCGTTGATTTGCTCTGCCAGCAGAGCGGTGTTCTTGCCGGCAGCCAGCCCAATTATGTGGAATCGGTGGGGAAAGACGCTAATTACTTCCAGTGTTTGACGACCTATGGAGCCGGTTGAACCCAGGACAGCTACCTGCTTTACAATATTGCCCATATCACATAATAGTATACCACTACACCGGCAAAGACAACGCTGTCTATCCTATCTAGGAAACCACCATGTCCGGGAAGCAGCCTGCCTGAGTCTTTTACTCCCATATTGCGCTTGAGCAAGGACTCTGCCAAGTCGCCCAGCTGTCCGAAGAGGCTGACCAGAAAGCCGAGGAGTACTGCCTGCCAGTAGCTTATAGGCAAAAGCATGGTAAAGAGGAGGCTAACTATGATAGCGCCAAGAAACCCGGCTATTGTCCCTTCCCAGGTTTTGCCCGGACTGATGCGGGGAGCAAGACGGTGTCTGCCCAGCGCTCTACCAACAAAGAAGGCGGCGGTATCAGAGGCGAAGGTGGCAAACAGGGCAAGAAATACCCAGTTTCTGCCGTCATCCAGACCTCTTAATGCTACCAGGTGGCTCAGCAGCCATCCCACATAGAGAATGCCAGCCATTGTCCACGCCCAGCCGATGAAAGCCCCTTCTTTTTGTGGGCGCAGCAGGAGCCAGATTAGAGATAGCACCACGGCTGAGGTTAATAAAGTTGGTGGTGTAATAAAGTCATTGTTGAAATGAGGGCTCAGGATAAATAAGAGTGTCCAGATTAGCCCAAAATAGGTGAGTGGCGGCACCTTTGCCCCAGCCCCCATTTTGTAGAATTCAAAGACAGCCAGCAGCCCCCAGATAGCCACCAGAGCGGTGAACCAGGGGAAAGCATATTCTGGTCTTGAAAACCAGACGGCAGCGATTAGGAGAGGGATGCCCCACAGCCCAGTTATAGCCCTTTTCTTTAACATAATTGCTTATCAACCTCACCCCCTGTGTCCCCTTCTCCATTCTTGGAGAGGGGGTCAGGGGGATAGGTTAATAAAAATTCCCTCATTATAATCCACCAAAGCGCCTTTGCCTCTGGCTGTAGGATAGCAGTGCTTGGTCAATCTCTTTGCTATTGAAGTCAGGCCATAGAACATTGGTGGAATAGTATTCGCTATAGGCTGATTGCCATATTAGGAAGTTACTGAGGCGGAGTTCACCGGCAGTGCGAATGACCAGGTCAACATCAGGTAGACCGGCAGTATAAAGATAGCTATTAAACAATTCTTCGTCTATGCTTTGGGGAGGGATGCCTTTGGCTATAATGTGGTGGACGGCATCCAGAATCTCGGTGCGTCCCCCGTAGTTAAAAGCAAGGCTGAGTGTCATCCCGGCATTGTTTTTGGTGAGCTCTACCGCTTTATTTATTGCTTGCTGTAGACCTGGCGAAAGCTCATTAAGACGACCGAGGTGGCGGAGTCTAACCCCATTTTTATGAAGCTTAAGGATCTCCTTATCTATTACCTCTTCCAGGAGATGAAGCAAGCCAGTAATCTCCTCTTGGGGGCGCTTCCAGTTTTCGGTGGAGAAGGTGTAAATCGTGAGGTATTTCAGCTTAAGTTTGTTAAAATATTCAATCACGGAGCGCATATTTCCCACCCCCGCCCGGTGACCCTCAAACCTGGGCAATCCACGTCGCTCTGCCCATCTACCATTACCATCTGGCACAATGGCTACATGGTTGGGGAAGTTAGCAATTTCTTTCAAAGTTGAGGAAGCGCTCATCCCGTATCTGGCTAGACCTCCATTAGCTCTGCTTCTTTATCTTGCCCAATTTGCTCAATATCAGCTATAAAGCTATCGGTAAGCTTCTGTAGCTGGTCCAGGGCACGCTTATGCTCATCCTGTGATATGTCCTTATTTTTCTCCAGCCCCTTAAATTCACCCATAACTTCATGCCTCAGGTTGCGTATCACTATCTTTCTTTCCTCAACCCTCTTTCGCACCACCCTGGTTAGCTCCTGCCGGCGCTCCTCGCTCAAGGGGGGCAGGTTCAACCGAATTACATTCCCATCACTAGTGGGATTTAGTCCCAGTTCCGACTTCAGGATAGCCTTCTCTATACCGGTTATACTGCCTCGGTCCCACGGCTGGATGACGAGGAGCCTTGCCCCAGGTGCGGAAATGCCGGCAATTTGATTGAGCGGGGTGGGAACGCCGGCATAGTCTACCTTGATATGTTCTATTAAAGCGGGGGTGGCGTGCCCGGTGCGGATGGCAGCTAATTCCCTCTTCAGACCATCAACCGAGGCTCGCATCTTTGCCTCAATATTCAATAGAATGGGGCTAACCACCTTAATTCTCGCTGTATACCAGGGTGCCAATAGGGTCACCAATTACTGCCCGTTC
>Ga0315545_1000633_pt1 | contig 36782 bp, 31 predicted proteins | sample SalMarSW160210MG_FD_203096 | JGI IMG/M metagenome (GOLD analysis project Ga0315545, IMG submission 203096) | Salt marsh sediment microbial communities from the Plum Island Ecosystem LTER, Massachusetts, United States - Salt Marsh Sediment SW1602-10 ...
ATCTAAATCAGAATAATCCTTTTTAATCCTTTTTTTAGCTTCATCTAAAAGCCAAGAGCCGGTAACCACATTGCCTGACCGAGAACTCATTTTGCCTTTTTTTAACCTTACCCAGCCATAAACTAAATGATATTCTTTATCTTTAGTCTGGGGAAAAAGCAAAGCCAGAGCCTTAAAAACGACTTTAAAATAACCGGCCTGTTCCGGACCCACCACATGGATAATTAAATCAGGATTATGTTCGCTAAACTGCAGTCTGCCCAATTCCATGTCTTTAGCTTCATAAGTAGGATTACCTTCACTAGTAATAAAAACCCGGTCATGCAAACCATACTTAGAACCAGGGAAAATAATGGCGCCTTTGCTCTTTTTAAAGATTTTCTTTTTCAGTCCTTCTAAGACAATCTTTTTCCCTGCTTGATAAACCTCGCCTTCAAAATAATAACGGTCATAATGGGAGTAAACCCGCTTGTAAATGGTTTCAAAATAGTCCAAACTCCACTGTCTGGTTTTTTTCCATAATTGATTAATCTCGGGATCTGATTGAGCATAAATCTTTTTATTGATCGTCAAAATTTCCTTTTTAGCCTGAGGGTCTTTCTCATAAGCTTTATTCCCAGCCGCATAGGCTTTCCCCAAAAATTCTACTTTTTTAGTTATTGTTTTTAAGTTTGTTATTTGGTGCTTGTAATTTGGTGCTTGCCAAATGCCATACAGGCATTTGGCAATATGCAACCCCACATCTCCCTGATAATTAGCCCGGATGATCTCAGCCCCCTGGTATTCTAAAAGCCTGACTATGGATTCACCCAAACAAATATTGCGCAAATGACCAATATGGAATTGTTTATGTGTATTGGGGTGACAAAACTCAACCATAATCTTCTTGCCTTTTAAGTCCTGACCTTGAGCATAATCCTTATCTACCCGACCTAGCTCTTTTAAAAGATAATCAGTTTTTAAAAAGAAGTTGATGAAGCCTGGAGAAGCAATTGTTATATTGTTAAATTGTTCTATTGTTCTATTGTTTTTAAGTTCTTTAACTATTAACTTGGCTAAATCTAAAGGTTTCTTTCTGGCTTTTTTAGCTAAAACCATAGCCAGATTAGTAGAATAGTCACCAAACTTATCATTTTCCGGGTGGTCTAATTGAACTTGCTCTAGTTTTAACTGAGGAGAAAACTTTTTAGCAGCTTGGAAAATGGCTTCTTGTAATTGAGTTTTTAGGTTTGACATTTGGGCTTTAAAATGATATAAATAACTTATCACGATGAGAGGACTACCAAAGGGTTTCGTCCCGAGGGAATGCCTCTCTTTTTTATTTCTTTATTTTTAGTTTTAGTTTGTTTTTAAATAAGTTTATATTAACGATAAAAGGACTAAATTTTCTTAAAAGCGAGGAGTAATGCCGATTGGAAACAATGATTTTGGCAAGTTTGCCTTGTTCCTTTAAATATTCACAAAGGCAATGAAAGTCTCCATCACTGGAAACAATGATAGCTTGATCATAATTTTTATATTCAATCATGGCGTGCAAGACCAATTCTGCATCGACATTACCTTTAATTTTTACTTCCTTCTTTTTTTTAACCTCTAAAACTGGTTTAAACACAAGAATATAACCGGCTTTTTGCAATCTGGTATAAAGTAATTGGTTGCTGGGCATATAACCAATAAAAAGAAAGGCTTTTCTCACTTGATATTTTTGCCTTAAAAAAATGCGAAACTTAGTAAAATCAAGATTCCAACTCTGAGACTTGACGCCTAAATTTAGGTTTTGACTGTCAATAAAAGCATAAAAAATTGGATTTTTCCCCGACTTTTTAGTCGAGGATCCCGCTCTGCGGGACTTTTTCTTTGCCATATAAATCTATAGTGAACCACATTAGAAATGGGTACGCTATTCTACATTCTAGCATAAAACGGATGGTTTTACTTTTGCATCTCCTCGTTAATTACATCCAGTGCCTGACATCTTAATGCCTGCGTAGGTAAAGCCATAATTGCATCTGTTAATTCTTGGCAAGTAGCCCCATTAGAGAACAAACCCCTTATTGTTTGAATTGGGTCTGATTGGGCTGGGACCATTTCTGACAAAGATGCTTCTGATGTCATTTTTTATTCTTCTCCCCTACCTGATGAGCCAATTTTTGTTGTAAAGAAAAAATCTCCACAAAACCGGGGCTGGCATTTTGGTTAAAAGCATGGTTTTTCATAAAAGTAGCCAGGTTATGATCATAAAGAGCATAAGGCGATTTCATTGCCACGACCTCAGCTGAGCCTTTAAAGAGCTTGATGGTCACTTCACCATTAACTTTTTCATTAATCTGGTCATTAAAAGCATTTAAGGCTTTTAAGGCCGGATCATACCACTGGCAACCGTAGACTAAATAAGCCCACTTAATATCCAGCATATTTTTAATCTCATTTTCAGTCCGGGTGCAAACATATTTTTCCAAATTCCTGTGGGCAGTAATAATAATGTGGGCTCCAGGCATTTCATAAACACCCCTGACTTTTAAACCCACAACTCTATCTTCCACATGATGGACCAGCCCTACCCCATGTTTACCACCGATCTTATTAAGCTTAATAATCAAATCCGCCAGCTTCATCTTTTTGCCATTTAAAGCCACCGGAATACCCTTGGCAAATTTCAACTTGATTAACTGGGCCTGGTTAGGCGCCTTGGCTGCCAAAGTATAGGTGGTTAAGAATTTTTCAATTGGCGGAATTAAACTGGGATCTTCAATTTCTCCTGATTCCCAGGTCATACCCCACATGTTGTCATCAATGGAATAAGGAAAATCAATGGTGTTGGGCACGGGAATCTTGTTCTTCTGAGCATATTTAATTTCCTCATCCCTGCCCATGGACCATTCTCTCACCGGCGCAATGATTTTAATATCTGGATTTAGAGTTAAGGCTGAAGCCTCAATTCTGACCTGATCATTGCCTTTACCGGTGCAACCATGGGCAATGGCGTCAGCTTTTTCTTTTTGAGCAATTTTAATCGCCCATTGAGCCATTAAATACCGGGAAATAGTAGAAATATAGTAATTGCCTTGGTAGGCGCCATTGGCTTTGATCAATTTACTAATATAGTGATTGGCAAACTCGTCTTTAACATCCTGAACATAGGCTTTGATGGCTCCGATTTTCAGGGCTTTTTTCTGAATCTTTTTTAGATCATCACCTTGCTGACCTAAATCCATGGTCAAAGCCACTACTTGAGCTTGATAAGTGTCTTGAATCCACTTAAGCATCACTGAAGTATCCAGGCCGCCAGAATAAAGCAGGACTACTTTTTTCACCTGGCCCGTTTTCGCCTCATAAGAAGAAGACTTAATATAGTTTTGGTTATTAAGATTCATTTTTTCATTTGCGCTTGAGCCACGGCCAAAGGATCAGTCCATTGGGCCCATTGCTTAGCGCTAACTTTAATTTTTAATCCGCCAGCTGGCGGATATTTTTTAATCACTTGGTTTAAGATTTTAAGTTCAAATTTGCCCTGAGATTGTTTGACTGTTTCCTCCACAATCATTTTGGCCAGTCTCATGGGCAAATTAAATTCCATGGCCAGGCCTTCCATTACTGCCTGGGCCAAAATAAAACCCTGGGAACATTTTTGCGCCATCGTTTTCTGATTAACTTTCATGGTTTTAATCACTCCAGCCATGATTTTAGGGGCCAAAAGAGATTCATTAATCGCATCCATGACCAGATATTTCGACCATTGTAAATCCCGGTTATAGCCAACAAATCCAGCCTTGGTCAGACTTAATAAACTCATTAGATAACCCTGGCAAATCGAGGCTTTGGCCTTCATTACTTCCAAAGAATCAGGATTTTTTTTCTGAGGCATGATTGAACTCCCAGTGCTGTACTCGTCGCTAATGGTGATAAAACCAAATTCTTGGGTAGAAAAAACAATTAGGGTTTGGGCTAAACTGGATAAGTGATTCATTAAAAGGCAAAGATTAAAAACCATTAAGGTTTCGGCCTCGCCTTTGGAGCTAATGGCCTGAATTTCATTTTGAAAAACTTGTTTTAAACCCAAGTGTTGGTTGATCTTTTTTTTATTAATAGGAAAAATGCTCCCATAAGCAGCTCCAGCCCCTAAAGAACTAATTTCTTCTAATTGATTCCAGGCCTTAAATTTTTTCAAATCTTTTTTAAAAGCTTGTTTATAAGCATCAAGCATATTAGCTAAAGTAGTAACTGTGGCTGGTTGATAATGAGTATAACCAGGAATCAGGGTTTTTTGATATTTTTTAGCTGTTTGGCCTAAAACTTTAATTAGCTTTTTAATCTCTGTTTTAAATATATCATTCATTGACTTTATATATAACAATATATCAACCATAGCTTGATCACTTCTAGATCTACCCGAATGAATTTTGCCAGCTAAATCAATCCCCAGCTTTTTAATTAAAAACGCTTCTATATTGGTATGAACATCTTCTTTTTGAGGATCTAATTTAAATTTGCCTTGCTGATACAATGCTTCTAATTCTTTTAAAGCTTTTAATAATTTATTCAGCGCGGTTTTGTTAATGATTTTTTGCTCATACAAAGCCTGAGCATAAGCGATACTGGCCTTGATCTCAAAAGGAATCAAAACCTCATCAGCCGGAGCTACGGAAACCACATCCCGACCCGCAGCAAATAAAACTGCCTCTTCTTTGGGTTGCTTTTTAAAAGCCGTCCCCCATAATTTATCTATTTTTTTGTTTTTCATCATAAAAAAGCCCCTTTGATCTTGAATTTAGATCCTGAAACAAGTTCAGGATGACTGGTTATTCAAAACCAAAGGGGCTCTTCTGCTTCTGCGGCTTGCCGCTCCGTAGCTTTAGCGAAGGACGGTACCACCCTTTTTTATCCGGTTCTCACGAACCAAGATCTTATTAACTGACTTTGTGTCTATATGGATCCCGAAATAAATTCGGAATGACGTGTTAAGACCAACATCAATTTCAAGCGATAACGGGCTTGAACCGGTCCGAATTTTTCCTCGGACTCCTTAGGAATCGCGACTTCCCTTAACGGATTTCTTGAATTGTCAACAAAAAATAATCATATCACATTAAAAGAAGGCTTGTCAAGAAACTTGCAAAACAAGGAGGAATCGACTATATTAAGTAAATTTGTATCATTATGTTAGAAAAACAGTCTCCTTTTTCTGGGCTAGAGCTCCTCGGAGCCAGCCACCATCTGCCTGAGTATACCCTGGCCCATGACAGTCGGCCGAGTTTAAAAAAACTCTATCAGGCTTATGACCAGCTATCCTTGCATGACTGGCAAAAAAGTAAACCTATTTATTGGCAAACCATCACTTTAGACCAGCAGACTTTTAAAGTCCCCATTCATAGCTATGCTGTCCCTTCTCTGGATGATCGTAAGCCTTTTGATCTTATCCTGATCAGCGGGATTCATGGCACTGAACCAGCTGGGCCAGTGGCCTTAGCCGGCAATATTCCCCTCTTGGTTAACATAGGAAAGCGGATGCGTGTTTTAATGGTGCCTCTAACTAATGCTTATGGTTATGTACTCAATAAACGCTATGGCTCTAAGGGAGAAAGTGTTGGTGATTCGACTCATTGGTTTAATCATAAAGTAAAACCTGTCTGCTCAGAAGCAAAAGATTTAACTAATTTCTTTTATCAGCTCTATTGGCAGGGATTGATTGGACCAGGAACTATGGCCATTGATTATCATGAAGATTTGTCTGGAGACGGTGCCGGCTTGCAATCCCTTGATGAAGACAAATTGGCACATCTTTTGGCCAGCACTTATTTTTACGCTGCTGGCCGAGATATCCAGCATCCTTTTGTCAGTAAGACCGCTGATATCTTACAGGCAGAAACTGGCTTTCTCATTCCCTCAGCTCAAACCCTAGCCGGAGAAGAAATTATGGGCGGCAGAGTCCTTAATTCTCATGACGCTTCTCTTGATGATTTTTTGGCCCGGATTTGTAAACTACAACTAGTAATCACGCCAGAACAATGGCTTCACAGTCCTGAAGAACCTGGTTTAGAGCAAAGAAAAACAGTTTATACCACTCATCTTGAATCTTTATTACTTTAAGGCTAAAAATGGACGCACAAATTGATCTAAAATAATCTCTAGCATTTGCTGTTTTTGAGCCATGGAACAATTAACCCCAGGAACTTCAAAAGTAAAAGCCCGGCGCTGGACTCCCGATTCCCGACCTTGACGCACAAACCACTCTTCCAAACTACAATCAAAAGATGGATCGGCGGGGACTAAACAATAACCATTTTCAATCCATTGAGCTTTACGGTCTGGTTTATCAACATCGTCCCAACCAGTATAAAGAGAAAAATGTTTACCTTTTAACGCTTCTCTAAGTTCTTCTACTTGAGCGCTAACCATACCATTGGTAGCACCATCACCGTTCTCATCCAAAGGAATATCATACATATAAAAAGCAATAGGGGTGCTTTCTTCTGGCTCGAAATTAAGAGGCCCATTCTCGTCTACATCCTCATGAAAGGAAAAAAGAAATTGTAAATCAGGAAATTGACTTAAAACTCGAGCTAGTAATTGAGCCTGAGCATCACCAATTGGCTCGTTAAAGCAACGGTTCAAATTCTCTGGCTCTCGTTGTCTTACTCTCGGATCTGCATTTAAAATTCTTAAATGAGCAGGTAATGATTCACCCCCCTGGTTTAAACTCCGATACAAAGGCAGAATCAAGGGGTATTCTCCCCTTTTGCCATAAACCCTATTAGTATGAATGCCACTAACAAAGCCAGCCCTTGGATCAGCTCCAAAAACTTCATAAACTAAGCAATGGCCATTGCCATCACAAAGCTCGCTAGCCTGATAAGGATAATCAACTCCTAGTCTTTCTAACATAATTAAACACCAATTATATCAAAATATATATTAGTAGATCAAAAAAGGGGTGGAAGATTATTGGTGTTTTTTCAATGTTAGGGTTGAGGTCTTCGCCTTTTCTTAATCACTAAGACAATGATCAGAACTGGCAACCAAATTGGACCATAAACTATTACCCAAATACCGGCTTTGGCTAGGCCGCGAACAGTGGTCACCAAAGCACGAACTGCTTGCTTGAAAATCACTTTAGCTCTAAAAGGCTTTTCCGGCGCATAAGGCAAAGACCATTCATCTGAAGAAAGATAGACCGTCAGCTTGGCATTGGCCGCGGTTTTTTCTAAATAAAGCTGGCGGCCTTTAAGGCTATCAATCTGGTCTTGCAAATAGGTCAGTTGTCTTTGCACTTCCAAAAGATCTTGAACTTGAGTCGCCTGGTTAAGAATTGTTTCAAACTTGGCTTTGGTTTTTTCTAAAGTTTGCAGTCGAGATTCAAGGTCAAAATATTGGTCGGTGACATCTCTACCCTGTAATCTTTCTGAAGTGACTCTAACTGCCAAACTCCGTAAATGTTCCAGGGCTGACCTTAATTCTGGTTGAGGCACTCTTAAAACAACCGTGGCAAAAGGCGCTTCTTCTGGTTGACTAATATTAGAAGAAACCATGTAACCACCTTTGGCATCGATATAGTTGATGACTTCATCCACTGATTGACGGACATCGTCAACTAACATGGAAAGATAACTTTCTTCTGCCACCATTCTTTCTTCTACGTCAGGCACTGGCGCAGATTCAGGTGCAAGGATTCCGCCTCTGGCCGGAGCCATGGCTATTTCTCCCCCACCCACAGCAGGTAGGGCTTCTTCGGTTACCAAACTCCGCTGGGGAGTGACTGCTTTTTGCAAACTAGACAGGCCTAAAAACTGGGGTTTAAAAATAAAATAAGCCATGACTAAAAGAAGAATAAAGGCGAGTTTGTGATTTTTAAGCCAATCAAAAATTTTTCTCATCTTTTTCAGTCTAGCATTGCGATTAAACCAATGTCAAGATTTTTTAAGCTCAAAGTCTGGGAAAGAATGCTGAAGTCTATTCTCTGGTAGGGCTAGGGCTTACTGTGAGGTTTGGAGATATCCTTCCTCTAGTAATTGCATTTTCAGCTGCCATTATTGTTGCTATATCTTCTGCGCCTAAACCTTCTAAGTCTGTAGGGTCAAAAGCCTTCAGCCAGAGCTGCTTCCTTAATCTGCCCTAAGTTTAATGGTTTTCCATCTGCTCCCATAATTATAGTTTTAGTTTCCACTTATCCCCTCTTTTCTAAAAACTTTAAAGACTCAAACAATTATATCACGCTAAGGCAGATAGTCTAGCTTTATTTATTTAAATTCTTAATCTTATTTTCTCCTCTTTGCTCGATCATAAATAACACAACCAGCGTGAGCTGATTGAATACAAAGACAGTCCTTACCTTCCTGGCTCTTTTCACAAACTCCAAGCCCCTCAAGACGCGGATCGCCTGTGCGTAACCAACCTAATTCTCCTCCTCGCCGAGCTTGCACTCCTAGTGGCTCTACACATCCCTCCATCTGCCTAAGTAAGTCAGTCGGTCTAGGAGGTTTTTCTCCTCTAAAAACCAAGTCGCCGGTAAAAAATTCAGTCCCCGGAGCTATCTCAGAAACTGCGGCTTGAACATAAAGTATGTTCGCTTCACCCTCACCCAACCAAATTCCTAATCTTTCTAATGTATCCATATCTATAATTATATCCTATATTATTGACAAATAGTAGTTATAAAGATAAAATAAGGTTCAAAATAAAAATAAGGAGTATTTTATGGCAGAAGCAAAAACTTCGATTAGAGAAATAACATTAGCAACCGGTGAACAAGGTTTATTTTTACAGTCTTATGATTCAAGCGTAAGTGTGGTAATAAATCAAACCCTGCTCTGGATGGGTGAAGAGGCAGGGATACCTCCAGAAGAAGTTGCCTCTATCCAAGAAATACGACCAGGTATTTACGGTTTGGCCTTTCTCCCTTCGGAAGAAATGGCGATGGAAGACTTAAGACCTTGGGTTTTTGCCCTTGCTTCTTTCGGAGACGCTAAAGCTACAGAAGCTGAAGAAAATCTCCAAAGACTTGCCTCTGGTTTCCTTTTTCAACGCTAAAAAAACTAAATCACTATCTTTATTTTCTCCTTATCTGTTCTTAAAATTTTGGCTTTAACTTGACTTAACCTTTCTAAAACTTCCTGAGTCGGGTGGCCCCAGGGGTTTTTGCCCACAGAGATAATGGCGATTTGAGGCCTGACTGCCTGAAGAAATTTCTGAGAAGAAGAATATTTGGAACCGTGATGAGCTACTTTTAAGACTTCGATATTTTGAAATTGATAGTCTTTGATAATTTGTTCTTCTTCTTTACTGGTGATATCACCGGTAAAAATAGCATCAAAAGCGCCGTATTGCAAATGGAAAACCAAAGAATTCTCATTGGTTTTACCACTGCTGGTTCCTAGAACTTGAGTTGAGTTTTGTTTGTCCAAAGGCGGCCACAGGGTAGCAAACTCTAAACCTGCCAGTTTGATTTTCTCCCCTTTTTCAGGCGAATAAAAAGGTATTTCTCGTTCTTGAGTAAGTATATAAAACTGTTTCGCAATATTACTTTCTACATCAAATTCATGAGCTAAAACTTGATTGACTTGATAACGTTTTAAAACTTCTACTAAGCCAGCCACATGGTCTTTGTCTGGGTGAGTATTGATGATTAATTCAAGGGTGCGGTCATAAAAAGGTAAGTTTTCTTCTAAACAATCTAAAACCTTGTTATTGGGGCCGCCATCAATCAGAATTTGAGTAAAACCTTTAGTTAATAAAATGGCGTCGCCTTGGCCGACGTCACAAGCAATCAGTTGGAGACGCTGGCTGGGTAAAAAAGCTAGAAAAACAAAGGGTAAAAGAATTAAGGAAAGAATAAAGGGATAGAAAATTTTTTTGTTCATAGTATGGGACCAAAAAAGTTAATCACCAAAATTAGGTAAGTCAAAGGCAGCCAGGCAAAAAAAGCGATCAACTGAGTTAAAGGTAAAAAAATTAAACTGCTGAAACTAATTATTAGCCCCAAATACATAATATATTCGATTAACTCGATAATAAAAATATTGGGAATAATAATGAGAGGGTTAAATCGACCAAAAGTGAAGATTAAAATGGGTGAGGTAAAGATGAGGGCGCCTAAAGTTTCTGATAAAGGCTGGTTGATTTTTTTGAGAAATAATCGGGAAGAGAGTTTCTTTTGGATTTTGGGGGTAAAGGTGATTAAACCAAAAGTAGCGGAAAAAGAAAGCTGGAAGCCAGTATCACTGATAATTAAGGGGTTGACTATCAACATAAGGCAGGCAGTTAAAATCAAAGTCCACCAGGAGGTGCTTTGCCGACCGAAAAAGTAAGAAAGGTAAAGAGCGCCAGCCATAAGGCTGGCGCGGATAATAGCCGGAGTGGAACCAGCCAAAAGGCAATAAAGGTAAATAATTATCAGGGAAATAATTAAGGCAGGTTTGCGGGAGAAAATATGAGCCAAAACTTCTTTAAGGCCACCAGCCACTAAAGAAATATTCATTCCCGAGGCAACGACAATATGGAGGGTGCCGCTTTTAATCAAGTTCTGATAGAAATCTTGAGGCAGAGTTTTTTGGACTCCCAAAACAATGCCTGATAAAAGGCTGGCTTGAGGTTCGGGTAAAACTTGAGTGATTTTTTGCTCTAAGTTTTGGCGGAGTTTAAATAAACCGGTTTTTAAGTTTTTATTGGATTTTAATAAGGTCACTTTTGGGTTTTGGAGATAATATTTATTTTGTTCCCGACTGACGCGACCGATGACTTGTACCTCATCTCCATAATGCAATTCTGGTTCTAAACCTGAACTGACTTTGATGTTTTTAATCTTAAAATGTTGTTTCCCTTGATAAATTTGGGGTTCTTCGGTGAAGCTGGAGGTAATTTTAACCTTATCCCCGATTTTAAAGGGAACTTTTGTTTTTTGATAAAGACGGAAAAAATAAAGGGGTAAAAAAATGGTGAGAAGGATGGAAATATAACGAAGTTTTAAATTCATTAAAAAACCGTGATTTGGTCTTTGATTTTCTCAAAAGTTTTTTCGCCAATACCGGAAATATTTTTGAGCTCTTCTGCGGAAGAAAAGGGTCGGGCATCGATAATTCTTTGGGCATAGGCCGGACCAATACCGGGTAAAGAATCTAACTGATCAAGGGTGGCAGTGTTGAGGTTGATTTTCCCTTGAGAATCAACAAAAATATTGGTTTGTTGGCCAGCAACTATTCCTTCTCGGGGTATGGGCGAGGCTTCGCCTTTGAAGGGAATATAAAGTTTTGCTCCATCTGATAGCTTTTGGGCTAAATTAACGGATTGATTAAACCACTCCCGATCAGCTTCAGCGTTCAAGCCGCCAGAGGCGACTAAAGCATCATTAATTCTGGCATCTGAAGCCAGTTTGTAAAGACCAGGCGCTTCAACTGCGCCGGCAATGTGGACACAAATTTCTGAGGTTTGTTCTTCTTGGTCGGAAATGATTTCTATATCTGAAGATTGATTTTTAAGGGAAAGGGCCACGGTGGAGAAAATCCCTACTCCCAAAAGAAAAATGCCTAATCCGCCTAAAATTACTTGAAGTTTATGTTTTTCAAAAAAATCCTCGAAGTCAAATTTGCCTTTATTGTCTAATCCTTCACTCCTCTCTACTTCTTTTGGAGAAAGTTTTACCTCTAGGACTTCCGCCATATCTGTTGCTTATACTCTAGTATGCTTTTAGTATACCGAAGTATAAGAAATGACCTTGCTTTATTAATTGCTTTATTAATTATGATGTAATTGACTTTTTCTTCCTAATTCTTTGTTTATTCTGAATCAAAATTCCCAAACCTGCTTTGACCATTTCTGCTCCTAAATCCGAATATTTTTCCTTTTTATGTTTCTGCCACTGATTCAACTTTTTTTCTTTGAAAGAAATGATTCTCTGGGCAACAGTTAAAAGCCCACCCTTATATCTTTTTATTCTCTGGGCCACTTGAGCTACCGTAGAGGTGGTTACCTTTACTCTATCTGTTATTTCACTCCAAAGATAGTTAAGTTTGAGCATCATGGCTACTTGAAAACGTTTAGCAAGCATCAACTTTTCTTCTGTAGTAAGCATATCTTCAAAAAATGATTGGACTTCATACTTGTCTTTAAAAGAAGTTATGGCCGAATAGAAGTCATCAATAAAGAGCTCTTTTTTCTTTGAAGATACTTTTCTGGCCTTTGAAACCCTGGGCATTATTTAAATAATAATCTTATCCCTGTGATTTGTCAAGCTTATACTCTAGTATACTTTTAGTATACCGAAGTATAAGAAGGTTGCTAAGGAGGAAAAGAAAAAAAACTAAAAAAGAAGTTAAGAAAAAGCAAAAAAGCAAAAAAATTGACAGAGGAAAAATAAGAAAGTAAAATAACAGATAATTTTAATTAGTTCATATTTATGAAAGCATCAGAACATCATATAAGTCAATTAGCTGCTTTAAACGAACAAGAGGCTGCTGTAAGAGAAGAGCTGGCTCTTGATTTTTCCGATATTCCCATTCAGGCTGTTCCGGGCGATGGCTATCCAGCTACTTTGGGAGAATTATTTGCTAGTCGAGACAGAACTTTATTGGCTCAGATTGAGGAACAACGTCAACAAACAGATCCAGACAATATCATAGCACAAACCGTGTTAGATTTGAATGAAGTGATGCTTCGAAAAAGAGGTTATATTTAAACTACCAAATTAATCAGTTTTCCAGAGATAAAAATTTCTTTTTTAGGTTTATTATTCTTCAAGTAATTTTGGATTTTAGCAGAATTTAGGGCAAGTGTGCTAATGGTGTTTTGATCATTAGCTTTGGTGACTTTAACTTGTAAACGATCCCGGACTTTACCGTTGATTTGAACCACGATTTCCACGGTCTCCTCCACTAAATATTTTTCATTCCACTTAGGCCAAGATTGGTAATGAACAGAAGATCCCGAAATGAATTCGGGATGACGATGAGATTCTATCGCTGACGCTCCAGAATGACGATTCTCATCTCTTTGAATACCTTTTTTACTCTCTAAAATAGACCATAATTCATCTGTTAAATGAGGGGCAAATGGAGCTAAGAGTCGAATTAGAATTGATAGTGATTCTGGTGATATTTTTTTAAGACTTTGAAGGAAATTAATATATTCCATTAAAGCAGAAATGGCGGTATTATACTTTAATCTTTCAATGCTTTGGGTAACGCGTTTGATGGTTTGGTGTTGCCAATAGGTTTCCCTTTTATCATCCACCTCGCAGGAGTTACTTCGTAACACCTCCGAGGTGTTTTTAGGGGAGTTGAAAACCAGGCTTTGATCGTACTCCGAACCCTTTTTCTTGAGGTTAATCCCGTGGTTGGAAACAACTAGTTTCCAAACCCGAGTGAGAAATTTATACATTCCCACCATGCCTGTATCTCGAAAATCTCCGCCTTGAGACAGAGGACCAATAAACATCAGATAGCATCTAAGAGCATCGACCCCATATTTTTTAATGTATTTATCAGGGGTGACAATATTGCCCTTGGATTTACTCATCTTGGCACCATCTTTAATAATCAAACCGTGGGCTCTAAATTTGCTGAAGGGTTCTTCGAAGTCTAACAGGCCTTGGTCTTTAAAAAACATCGTCAGGAATCTCGAGTACAGAAGATGTAAAACTGAATGCTCGGCACCGCCAATATACATATCTACCGGCAGCCACTGCCCTGTAACCTTTTGGTTCCAGGGAATTTCCAATTTCCATCCGCCAGCTGGCGGACCAATTTCCAATTTACTATTCCTAAGTTTAATACTAGGATATCTAAGAAAATACCAGGCAGAATCTAAAAAAGTATCGGAAACATCTGTTTCCCTTTCAGCTGGACCGCCGCATTTGGGGCATTTAGTCTTCACCCAATCTTTTAATTGAGCTAACGGTCCTCTACCCATACCTTTAGGCCGCCAATCCTCTACCTCTGGCAGTAAAACCGGCAAATCCTTTTCCGCTACTGGCTGCCAACTACATTTCTTACAATAAACCATAGGAATCGGTGGTCCCCAGTATCTTTGGCGAGAAATGAGCCAGTCACGGAGATGATAGGTAACAGTCCTTGTACCCCAGCCTTTTTCCTCAAGATAATCCATCATTTTTTCAGTGGCTTGATGAATGTCCAAACCATTTAAAAACTCGGAATTAACCATTTTTCCCTCTTCTTCCTGAACCTGAGATTCTTTTTTGATTTTGCTTTTATCTCCGTCCGGCCCAACAACTACCCGAACAATATCCAACCCAAATTCCCGGGCGAACTGAAAATCTCTGAGGTCATGACCGGGAACACCCACCACTGCCCCACTGCCAAAATCCATTAAAACAAAGTCAGAAACCCAGATAGGCATCTTTTTACCTGTTAGCTGGTTTAAAGCATACCTGCCAGTAAAAACTCCACTTTTACTTGATCCTTCAGCAATTCTTTCCTCTTTTGATTTTCCTAGCGCTTGAGCTTTGTAATTGCCAACTGTTTTTTTGTTATCTTTTGATGTTATCTGATCTACTAGCTGGTGTTCCGGCGCTAAAACCACAAAAGTGGCCCCAAAATTAGTATCCGGCCTGGTGGTAAAGCAAGTAATGGTGGTGTTTTTAAGACTTTTACCCCTGGAGTCAACCACTTGATAAGTAATATCAATCCCTTCTTTTCTACCAATCCAGTTTCTCTGGCTAATTAAGACTTTTTCTGACCAGTCTATTTTCTCTGTATTCTTAAGTAATCTATCAGCGTAATCAGTGATTTTAAAAAACCACTGAGATAGTTTTTTCTCCTTAACCCGAGTTTCACAGCGCTCACAAAGGCCATTAATGACTTGTTCATCGGCTAAAACAGTTTTACAGGAAGGGCACCAGTTAACCGCTGACTTTTTTCTATAAGCCAAACCCGCCTTGAATAACTGAATAAAAATCCACTGGGTCCAGCGGTAGTAATCGGGGTCATAGGTTTCCAAATGATTGTCCCAAGAAAATTGATTGCCAATCATTTTTAGCTGGCGGTAAAAGTTTTTTTCGGAGATTTTAGCCTGCTTTTTGGGATGGCAACCAACTTTAAGGGCATAGTTTTCCGAGTGGATCCCAAAACCATCCAAACCAATGGGTTCAAAAACTTCAAAACCCTTCATTCTCATATATCTGCCCCAGATATCTGAGCCGGTAAAAGCATACATATTACCAATATGAAGACCTTCGGCCGATGGATAAGGAAACATCATTAGATTGTAATATGGCTTTCGGCCTTTGGCCGAGGCTCTTTTTAGATCAACTTGGAAAGTTTTATTTTTAGTCCAGATCTTTCTCCATTTGGCCTCGATTTCAGAAGGATTGTATTGCTTCATAAAGGTATTTTAGAGTTTTAAGACAAAAATTACAAGAGGAGGGATCAGAGGTAAAAGGGGTCTAGGAAAAGAGGTAGTAGAAGAAAATTAACCTAACTCTTCAGGCCTCTTGAAAGAAGAAATAATGCATAAGCAAAAGTGTCAGTCCCTACTCGAGGATCCAATAAACCATTAGCTACTGCCAAACACCTCATCGTCTCTACTCCACTAACAAGCATTTCTGCTAGTCCTGGTTTTTGCTCTAAAGCAACTTCCATTAATTCTATTTCTCCTGATGCTTCTAATTCAGCCACTTCTTATCCTTTTTATAGCTTTATATTCCCAACCCCCATTTTATACCATCTTTCGCCTGAAAAGTCAATTAAATACAGGTTTCTGAACGAGAACATTAAAATCAACTCTCAACATATTTTAAAAAATATGCTAAACTTAGAAAGATGATTGAAATTAAAAGAAAGAAAAAATATAAATTGTGGGAGTCTTTTGTTTTTGCCTTCAGGGGTATTGGGAGAACCATTAAACAGGAAAGAAATGTAAGAATACATCTGGTAGCCGGTAGTTTAGCAATCATACTTGGTTTTCTGCTAAAAATCTCCTCTATGGAATGGCTAGCTTTAATTATCATCATTGCCCTAGTAATTAGCCTGGAGATTATGAATGCGGCTATAGAAGCAGTCTGCAACCTGATGAGATTTAAGCTTAATCTCTCCTATTATGAAACGTATTGGGTGAGGAATTTTGCGGCTGGCGCGGTCATGGTTCTGGCCATGGCGGCGGTAATTATAGGGGTAATTATTTTTGGACCCAAAATCTTAAGACTGCCTTAAAGAACACCACACGCTCTTTCAATAGTATCAAATGCCTCTTGACGGGTTTGAAAGTTTGGACTTGGAAGATCTATTATTTTATCAAATACCAATATTGCTTCAGCTGCCAAAACCGCCTGATCATAAAGATCAAGTTCACTCTCAGGAGTTCCTTCTGGGAATAAACTACGTTTTTCACCTGCCATTTTATCTTCCTTTAAGTTTTATAAAAATTTAGCTCCTTTTTATACCATTTTATACCATAATTTGTCTTAAAAAACAATTAAAAATCAGGATTTAAGTTCCCTTTCCTTAATCTCTCCATCCTGCATCCTTAGCTTCGTCAAGCCAATCTTGTAACACTCGCTGGCTGACTTCAGCGTCTGTGACCTTTTCGCCCCTGGCGATGTCCATCGGATCCATCTCTCCTTCAAGTTCACGCCTAGCCTTTATTTCCTCCGGAGACGTCTGACGTTTTCCTGATTCTTCGATTTGGACGATTACTTTTATCTCCCGTGGACCTCCACTCATATTTACCCCTCACCTCCCTTTTGGTTAGCTTAATTATAACTCTTGCAACATGAGGTCTTCTTTAATAACAGTAACAGTTTCTACTCTTATTCTTGGCTTTATTTCCTGTCTTTTTTTTAAATCTCGATTAAGTGCTGGTACTGAACGAAGATCAAACCATTCTAAACCTGTTTCTCTGGGTAAGTGATGATTGACAATCGCCCGGCAGCCATTAAGTTCTATAACTGAAGTCATATTTTTTTAGATTAATTTAGGTGGAACAAAATTTTAATCACTCAGTAACAGTAAAAAGAACATCTCTAACTCTAAATTGAAAACCCACGGGTAACTCCTCCTCTCTAAAACCAGGATCTTCATCTAATCCAGAGAAAAGCACGGCTCCTTCTGCTGTTGGGAGAATAGCTACCGAACAGTCTTCTCTTAACCGAATTGACATGCCTAGCAACGTAGGAATTTGTTCGCCAGTAGATAATAATTTTCTTTCAAGCATTTTTCTCCACCTCCTTTTTAAAAATCCAGCTTAGAATAGCAAATAACCTCTGTTTTGTCAAATATATAGAGGCTTAATTTTTAATCTCTTTAATACCCCATCGTATCTTAGCTAGATTAATTTTCTTTTTTAACCAAAATTATTATTCAGCGATAACCTCATTCGTTACCATGAAGAAGAAAGTGCCTATATATCCAATCTCTGAATCCTGTACTGCTGAGTCCTGTAATGAGGTTAGCTCTTTCTACTTTGGGAGACTCTCCAGGCTCAGACAGTTCTCCAGGCTCAGGTAATATTTCAGGTTCTATTTCCACCCGCCCCATGACTACCATATCTGTGGTGACTGCTGGATTAGACAGATGTTCACTGATATATACTGGCATCAATACCCCCCTCCTTTTATATCCGCGCTTTTTCAAAACCAGCTTTAATGGCTTCCTCTTCCGTGCAAAACCAACGATCCCCTTTTTCTAAATTTATCTTCACCTGGTCATAATGCCTGAATCCAGGCAAATGATACCAACGTTTATCTAATTTGTCCAAATTGGCCTTAATTATACAACCCTGTTGATCCAAAGCGCAAGCTGACCATTTGCCTTTTTTCTCGCTATAACCTTTTTCTGCTGCTTTCACCAATTCTGACTGATATTTTAAATTAACCGTGTCTAGGAAAAATTCTCCTGCTCCCTGTTCCAATAAATACTGATTAACAAAAACCTCTTTTTTCGCGTCTTTGGCATATACATAGGCTAAGTAGCGGCCGAAACGATCCATCTGATTAGTGTCCAACTCTACCCTTACTTTTTGGTTTAAAACCAAGTCTTGATTGAGCTTTTTGGCTTCCTGGCTAAAACATTCCTCTGTGGCTAATTCTGGACTGTCAATACCAATATATCTGATTATCCGGTCGTCGCTTAACTCAATAGTGTCGCCATCGATCACTCTAGTGACGATCGGGTTTTCACCTCTTAATAAATACTTAAAAGAAAAAAAACCTAGAAGAGAAAAAAAGGTTAAAAGAAGAACTATTAGTTTAGGTTTTTTCATTAAAAATATCTTAGCATGTTTTCGTATAGAAACAAGGAGTTATATGGGATATAGGAGGTATAGGTTTTTTCTGATTGACGAGAAATGGGGAAGGTGGTAGATTGGAATTAGTCCGCCAGCTGGCGGATAGAATTTAGAACCTAGAACTATGAATATCCTTCTTCTTTTAATTTTTTTATTAATTTACATTGTTCCTTTGCCTGTTTTGGCGGAAGATAAGCCCCTCACCCCACCTGAGATAGAAGTGAAAATAAAAAACCTCGCGCCTAGGCCAAGCGCTCAACCAGAAGGTTTGTTGCCCGTTAAAGACACTTATGTCAACAGCCATTATCCGGAAATTAATTTTGGCGATCAGGAAACTTTGTCAACTGGTTTTACTTCCTCCACTAAAATCATGTTTTTACAGTTTGACTTGGATGAAAAAGTGGAACAAGGCCTAGAAGAAGGTAAAGAGGTCGTCTTAAATCTTTGGCTGGACCAAAGTTTTGGCGAGCTTAAACCATTAGAAATCGAGCTGCTCCTGCCCCATAACAACTGGGAGGAAGACCAGCTTAATTGGAATAATAAGCCTTCTTTGTATTCCAGCGGCCTGAGCGTGGTTTTAGAAGCCACTCCCGGCGCTCAGAAAATCAACTTGACTCCTTTGGTGGGAAAATGGGTTTCAGCTGAAATTAAGAACATGGGCATGGCTTTTTATTATAACCTAGATACTTTTTCCCGGACTTTTTTCAGCAAGGAGAACAAAAAACACCCTCCCAGTCTGACTTTGGAAGAAAAAAAGCCACTAAAAAACGAGAATTTATCTGATTTGGAAGAAGGATTAAAATTCAAACTACCCCAAGTTTTACAGGCAAAAACCTCAGTTAAGGGCAACCAACCCCAAAAAACTCTTAAAGATTATTTAAACCAAAACACGATTCTGCCTTTAGCCACGCTTTGGACTGGCTGTATTGCCGGTCTGTTTTGGAAGATTTTTAAAGAATATCCGCTGGCATAAAAATTTCTAAATTTTCATCATTGCTTCATTGGTCAATTGCTCCATTGTTAACAATGTCATCCAGAGGATGATCATCCTCTGGATGAAAACCATGAAACAATGGAACAATAATCTTTTACCCCTTGACATGATGTTTTCACTACCACTATTATATATTTAGGAGGTATTGTGATAGACTCTTTGTTTGAGTTAGTGAAAAGAATAATTAATAGGTTTTTGAATTATGTAGTTAATGGTTTAGAAACTCTGGGCAGGAAAGCCAGATTCCACCCTATCCGCACCGCTGTTTATCTGGTGTTTTTCTTTTTAGTTGCTCTTTTTTATTTCGACTTCCTCAACGACCTACCGAATCCATATCTTTTAAGTTTTCAACAACCCAATGCTTCAACTAAAATTTATGACCGTAATGGTCGTCTGCTTTACAAAATTTACCGAGATGAAAATCGAACCCTTTTAAGTTTAAAAGATATCCCTCAACATGTAATTCAAGCAACCATTAGCATTGAAGACCAGAATTTTTACCAGCACCGAGGTTTTTCTTTCCGAGGCATTGCCCGAGCCGTAAAACATGATTTTTTCGTAAGGGAAAATAAAAATACCGCTCTTTCTTTACAGGGCGGTTCGACTATCACCCAGCAATTGGTTAAAAACGCCCTTCTTTCTCCGGAAAGAACGGTAGAAAGAAAACTTAAAGAACTCTTTTTAGCCACCGCCGTAGAAATGGTCTTTGAAAAAGACCAAATTTTGGAAATGTATTTTAATCAGGTGGCTTACGGCGGCACTGCCTACGGCATTGAAGAAGCGGCCCAGATGTACTTTGCCAAACAAGCTAAAGACCTTAATCTGGCTGAGGCGACTCTTTTGGCCGGCCTGCCAGCTTCGCCGACGACCTACTCCCCTTTTGGGGCTAATCCCCAATTGGCTAAAAAAAGACAAAGCCAGGTTTTAAACCGGATGATAGAAGAAGGCTTTATTACGGCAGAACAGGCCCAGGAAGTAGGAAAAGAAATTTTAACTTTTGCCCCTCAGGCGACACCGATTAAAGCGCCCCATTTTGTTATTTATGTTAAAGACTATCTTTCCCGGCTTTACGGCCAGCAGGTGGTGGAAAAAGGCGGTCTTCATGTTTACACCACTTTGGACCTAGATGTTCAAGAAATGGCTGAAGAAGTCGTCAAAAAAAATGTCAAAGAAGTCGATAAACGCTATAATGTCCATAACGGCTCCGCTTTAGTTACCAAGCCTAAAACCGGAGAAATTCTGGCCATGGTAGGCAGTGTTGATTTTTGGGATTTTGCCAATGACGGCAATGTTAACTTAACCACTTCTCTGCGTCAACCTGGCTCTTCGGTGAAACCAATTACTTATGCTTATGCTTTGGAAAACGGCGGTTTTACGCCTTCAAGCATTCTTTTGGATACCCCGGTCTCCTATTCCAACCCCTGGGAAACTTATACACCGGTCAATTATGACCATAAATTTAAAGGACCAGTGACTTTGAAAAAAGCTTTGGCCGAATCCAGAAACGTGCCGGCCGTCAAAACTTTAAACCAAATCGGCGTGGATAAATTGGTGGAGCAAGCTCATAAAATGGGCATCACTACCTGGAATGAACCGGATAAATACGGCCTTTCTCTGACTTTAGGAGCAGCGGAGGTAAAAATGACAGACATGGCCGTGGCTTTTGGTTCCCTGGCCAATATGGGCATGAAAAAAGAACTAACACCCATTAAAAAAATCGTTGATTCTCATGGTAAAGTGATTCAGGATATTGAAAAACCCAGAAGTCTATGGGCAGATATTGCCAGAAAAGCTTATGCCTCAGAGGAAAACGAAGTCGAAGGCGGCAAACCAGTCGTTTCTCATTTTACCGCCTGGCAGTTGGTGGACATTTTGTCTGACAAGAATGCCCGGGCCGGCGAGTTTGGCCTCAATACTCCCTTAAGGATCATTATCAATAAAGAAGACCGGAAGGTTTTTGTCAAAACCGGCACTTCCAATGAATTTAAAGATAACTGGACTGACGGCTGTTCACCTGATTTCTGTGTCTTAACCTGGGTAGGCAATAATAATGGCGAACCGATGTATAAAGTTGCCTCAGGCATTACCGGCGCCGCTCCGATTTGGAATGAAATTATGACTAATGTTTTAAAAGATACTGAACCAGCAGAGTTTCCGGTGCCTGAAGGCATGGTGGAAGTGGAAATCTGCGCCAGCAACGGCCTTTTACCCTGTAAAGGTTGCCCTCAGTTGAAAAAAGCCTGGTTTGTCCCGGGCACAGAACCTAAACAACACTGTTACTTCCCTTCTCCGGCCGAATGTCAGGCCAAGAAACAAAAAATGGAAGAAGAAGGTAAACCCGCCGAAGAAATTGTTAAAGCCCTCCAAGGTTGTCCTTTAACTGAAGCTTCCCCTAATCCTTAATAATGATGTTTATCTTGGGGCTTGATTTGGAAAAGAAACAACGTTTATAATATTTTCATGGACCAAAGCTTGCCTTATCAACCACCCGCTTCTCCTCCGGCAGCGCCTCCGCCAGTTGAAAATCTCAATATCCAAGAGCCTGGTTTTACTCAGCGTGAGATCAAGCCTATTACCTGGCGAAGCTGGCTTAAATTGGCTTATTTGGTTGTTTTTATGATCTTAATGCTGGTGGTGGGGATTATTCTGGCTCAACGTTATTTAATTATTTCTCCGGCTGGCGGACCGGTGAATGGTGAAGTCCTGCTTCAGGCCCCTTATCAGCCGGTTTTATGGAAAGATTTTGGCGAGGTCTTCGAACCGATTATAAAACTCGAAGTTTATTATCCCAATCAGGGTTGGCAAAAATTGAATTTTCTCCTTGATTCCGGCGCCCTGGTTTCTTCTTTGCCCCGAGAAGAAGCTAAAAAAATGGGTTTATCTTTGGCGCAAATGCCCAGAAGTACTTTTGGCGGCTTTGGCGGCACGACCTCTTTTGCTTATAAAAGCGAAATTAAAGTTAAAATCGGCGATCAGGAGGTTTTACTACCGGTAGTTTTCACAGAATCAGCCGGAACTAAACCCATCTTGGGCCGCTCTGGATTTTTTGAACGCTACAATATATACTTTAATTCAGAGGTAGAAAGGATAGAGGTTAGAAGATAGTTAGTTAAGTGGTATACTAGCTCCGACGCTTGCGGTCGGAGCGTATATTGATGGTTATTAGCAAGCTTTCGCCTGCGTTATTATAAATTCACCGCGAGTGAAACGAGCTAATTAACTACTTAATAACGCGAGTCCCGACATTACGTCGGGACGAGTTAATCAACTATGAATATAGTACAAAAACTCGATCGTTTTTCTTTTAAAAAAATCATTGGGGCAACAGCTCTGTTAATTATGGTATTGGCGATTCCGGTTACTGTTTGGGTTTCCCAGCAAGAAACCCGGCTAGCCAGCAGAGCGGAGTTTGAAAAACCAGCCTTAATCAAACCCGTAACCAGATATGGTCCTCTTTCTCCAGGCGAACCTAGAATCAATCTAGTCTGGCCTTTTTTAGGCAAGGTGGGTGATGCGGTCTTGATTGAGGGTGAAAATTTTGGCGATAACCCTGAAAACAAACAGCTTTCTATTGGCAATGTGGCTGTGGGTGAAGACAAAATCAATCGCTGGACTCCAAATTTAATTGAGTTTATTGTGCCTCAAAACAGTTTTTCTTCTTCTATTTCTTTGACGGTGGGGGGTAAAAAAGCCTCTTGGCCCTATTTGTTTACAGTTTATAGTCTTAATACCAAAATTCAGGTGACAGAAAACAATGATATTGTCACTGTCCTTAATGCGCCTGAGGGGTCAATTTTAGAAATTCATTTTAGTGACGGCGAAAAAACTGAATCGACAAACCTCAACGCCACTCTCATTCCTGCTGATAAAGTGATTTTAACCGTGTTGGTGAAAGATAAAAATAATAATCCTCTTCCCTTCTTTGTTGAGCCTGAAGAATTTAACTTTTAGAATAATAATATATTGTTTCATTGCTTCATTGTTACATTGTTATGAAGAAATATTTACAGCTAAATTATATAGACTGCTATAAAAGAGCCTTAAACCTGTCAAATTATGTATGGAATGTCGTCGTTGAATGGAATTACTTTAAAAAAAATGCCGTTGGGGGCCAATTTGTCAGAGCCATTGATTCAATATCTGCTAATATTGCTGAGGGTTTCGGAAGATATAGTAAAAAAGATAAGGTAAAATTTTACCACTATAGTTTTGGATCAGTAAAAGAGTCATTAGATTGGAATCAAAAGGCGAATATAAGAAATATGTTATCAGAAAAAGAATATAAGTATATCTTAAAAGAACTAAAAGCTTTACCAAAAGAGGTCAACCAATTAATTCAATTTACAAATCAAAAATTAAAGCAATAGTAAATTCATTGTTTCATTGTTCCATTGTTCCATTGTTTCATTGCTACATGGCTTCATTGCCTGCCCTGAACTGAACTTGTTCTGGTTTATAGGGTTACATTGTTAAAACTATCGAAGTAATAAAGAAGTTGAGATATAAAACTCCTCTATCAAAAGCTTTCAAACTATATCAATTGCTTTTAATCATCTGGGTTAGTTTTAGGAGTGTTTCTTGACACTGAAAAGCGGCCCAATCATCAAAAAGCAGCTTTCTGGGTAAACCTGGGTCTTTTTCTAACAGAGAAAAAAAATTATCCAATATGAGAGAAAATTGCTCTTTTGTTTGCTGATTCAATCCTTTTTGGCTTTTTAACCTCTTTAGCAGGCTTTTCTGCTTAGTGATAAGGTTTTGATACTCTTTTTGCATCTTCTCTAGGGGCCAAGTTTGCTTCGCTAATTGTTTGTCATCAGATAAAAGCAGTTTCCTTGATTCAATTACCGTAATTTTTGCGGGAAATTTTTTCTCGAGAAGAAGTTCATTTAATTTGCCAGAAATCGGTAAAGGGGTAAGATAAACTCCTCGTGAAAGCTTTTTAAAACCAAGGCGACGAAGGGTTTGGCGGAGTCTTCTTAAGTCAAAAGGGGGTAGAGGTGATATAGGAGGTTTAGGAAAAATTACAAACCGCCAAACTCTATCCCAGACTTTTTTTTGGCCGGTAGAGATGGGGAAAAAAGAAAGCAAGCGGCTTCTACCCTGACTGGTTAAACGAAAATAGACTTTTTGATTACGGGTAATTTTATCCACTTCTCCGCTTTTGACTAATTGCAAGCAAGCGTCACGAATAGAACTTTTTTTAAAACTCTTTAAGCGCCAATATAAAAAAAGGTAGGGATAATAATCAAAATCTACCCGCGGGCTGAAAAAATCAACTTCGCTGGCTAAAGTAAAAAGGATTTTGCGCTTTAAAAGTTTCATTAGTCTAATTAGCCTAATTTGATTGATTAGGCTAATCCACTCTACTGTTGTGTTACACAGTCTTTTACAACATTAAAACACAACATATAATTACCTGTCAATAGGTAATTTGACAGGTAATAATTTCTAATTTCTAATTTCTAATTTCTAAACAATACAAAATTATATTATCTACTAAGATATCTATTGATGTCTTTTGATATCCCGTGAAAAAAATGTGAAAACTAGCAACTCTCTATGACTCAGTGCTAGTTTTACTCTAATAAAAGCCTTTTCTTTCCTCTATTTCTACCTCTATTGACGAGAAATTTAAAAACCTTTTATAGTAGAGAGGATGATAAAAAGCCGTAAAAAATAGTCTAATTTTTATAATTTACAGGCTAAAGCCTGTTATACGGATTTTTAAAAATTATCTATACAAATTTACGCGAATAGGAAAATGGAAAAACTGTTAAAAGATTTTAAAAGTTATTTAGGAATAAAAAGGCTGGCAAAAGCTTCAATTAAAAACTATGCTTCTGATGTGAGGAAATTTTTGCATTGGCACCGAGAAAATAATTTAACCAACAAAGATGAAATTACTACTCAACTTAATCCGGAAAATTTTAAACAATACAAAGCTTTCCTCACCCAAAACAATCTTCCGGGAAAAACCATTAACCGTCACTTAGCTTCTTTGCGTTCTTTTGGCGAATTCCTGCAAAAAGAAAAACTTTTAATGAGTAACCCCGTCCAGCAACTGGAAAATATTCCTTTAAAACATATTATTGAGGAAAGTCCCCAGTTAGCCGCCCAGAAAAGCCTGGGAGAACTTTTAGAACAACATAAAAAGACCTTTCTTTTAACCTTGGGCATTCTGGCATTAGTCGTCTTGGCTCTGATTTTAGGCATTGTTGTTTATACTCGCTCAGAGAAAAAAAGAAAAGAACTGGAGTTTTACTCCCAACAATTAAGTCAGATTCCCGTTCCTTCAGGTAAACTTCCGGAAGAAGGAGAGACTGGTCTTGAAAAAAAGGAAACTGATAAAACTACTGATATAGAAGATACTACTATGTATCCTTATGATATTGAAAGTATATCTGGTACCGGGGGGATATGTGAATATTGTTTAAATGCCCGGGCTTTGCAAGGCTACACTCCTTCTGCCTCAGGTTCAGCTAATAAGGTTTTGGTGATAGACGAAGAGGGTGATTTAAATCTAGGCGAGGAAAACCCTAATATTTACGCGCCGGTGGGCAATTTGGGTATTGGCGGTCAAGCTTTGACTTTGGTAACAAATACTGGCTCGGACGGTGATATCACTCTGGCCCCGGACGGCCAAGGCGCTTTATATATTCATCTCAGCTCTTCTAGCGGTGACCATCTAAGCATCACCAATGCCAATATCAGCTCTGGCGCTTTGATTAATGGTTGGGCCGCCAACAATAACACTGGTTTTGATTTATTTAGACTTTCCAGTGGGGTAACAGAAATTGAAAGATTCAGCATTTCCACTGAAGGAGACCTTTTTTTATCCAGAAACGCCACTATCAGCGGCGACCTGAAAGCCTCTTCTCTTTTACTTCAAGGCTGGAAAACCAATTTATTTGAGGTAAGAAACTCCAGTGGTAGTCAGTTGGCTACCCTCAGCAATACCGGCAAACTGGGTTTGATAGACTCTTTGTTTCATCTTAATGATACGGACACTTATCTGGCTTTTGCTGATGATGAGTTTAAGATTAATGTGGGTGGAGCCAGTTTTTTGGCTTTTTCAGAAAACACTACCCAAGATGTTCTACAGGGCAATTATAACCAGGAGGACATTGATTTCCGCTGGGATGGCGATACAGAAACCGGCACTTTTTTTGTTGATGCCTCGGAAGCCCGTGTCGGCGTGGGCACCTCTAATCCTGGGTATAAGCTCCATGTGGTTGGTAATGCCTATATTGAGGCAGAAGGTTATGTGGGCGGCAACTTAGTGGTAGGCGGCCACCTCCTGCCTAAGAGTGACGATACTTCTGACATTGGCTCTTCAACTAAGGAATGGAGAGATCTATATATCGACGGCACCGCCTACCTTGATAGTGCCTCAATTGGAGCCTTAGCTTTGAGCGGTAATATTATTATGGCTGATGATAGCTGGATCGGTCTGGGCGCGGCCGCGGGACGTATTGAATTTGATGACCAGACGACTGATGAAGTGAATATCTTAACGGCCAGCGTCGGCATTGGCACCAGCGCCCCCAACAATACTATCCAGGTAGCTAATCTAATTAATTTTGATAATACTAATTATCAAACTCTTTTGGGCTATACTGCTGGTGCTTCAATTACTAGTGGCACCTATAATACCTTTGTTGGTTACACGGCTGGATTCTCCACGGCCGATGGCTCGGCCAATACTGCTAGCGGAGCAGAATCTTTATATAACAACACCTCTGGTAACAGCAACAGCGCTTTTGGCTATCGGGCTTTGTACACTAATAGTACTGGTAACAGCAACAGCGCTTTTGGCGAAAGCGCCTTAAGAGATAATACCACCGGCTACTCTAACAGTGCTTTTGGAAAATATGCTCTTTATAAAAACACTGAAGGCTATCATAATAGCGCCCTGGGGCTTTATGCCTTATTTGCCAATACTACGGGAAATCGAAACAGCGCTTTTGGCAGAAACGCTCTTTTAGCAGAAACAGAAGGGACTGAAAATGTGGCCATGGGAGATGAGGCTTTGGTGTCTTTAACCACCGGCAGCACCAATACTTCTATAGGAAGACAATCTGGTTTTAATGTGATAACGGGCTCTGGTAATGTCTTTCTGGGATACAAGGCAGGTTATAGTGAAACTGGCTCCAACAAACTTTACATTGAAAATTCAACTGCCGGGCCAACCAGTGCTTTAATTTATGGCGATTTTGACTCAGATATCCTCACTTTTAATGGTAATGTGGGCATTGGGACAACGACCCCGACTGGACCTTTAGAAATAGATACTGGCACCGATTCTGGTATAGCTGTCACTGTTGACCAGGATGATGTGGACCAAACAGCCTTGGATATTGACGTTAACAATACAGAAGGAGATGTGGTTAATCTTGATTGGGGTGGAGCCACTACCACTACTAGTGATTTAAGAGGAATTGATATTGATATGGGCAATCTCACCCCTATTGCTAACCCTGTTAACTTTATTCAAGGCATGAGGATTAACGGCCCTAGCGGCAATACTACGGCTGTATTAACCGGTCTTTATGTGGCTAATACCAACTGGGATTGGGCTATTTATACTGATGACGACATTGTTACTATGAATAATCTTTGGGTAGGAGCAACTACAGAAACTTTAGATAATGCCGGCTTTACCATGGACGGAGATGATCTTTTTGTTTTAGGTACAGCTGGAGTTGAAGGTATGATTTACTCTGATGCCGGCCTGACTGTAGGTCCTTCTACTGTTTATGCTGACGGCACCATCACTAAATCTACTGGTTCTTCTTTGTCAGTAATTCTGGGCGGCGCTGCTGGAGATGATTTTATTGTTGATACTAATACCCTGGTGGTGGAAAGTGATAATGATCGGGTGGGCATTGGGACAACGACCCCGGGCGCCAGCTTAGATGTCACCGGCAGTATTATTTTGGGTGATGCTGCTTCTGATACGGTCACTTTTAATGCTTTGGCCGCCAGTAATTTTATTGCTGATGCTAATGCTTATGACATTGGTTCTGCCTCTACCCGCTGGGTCACTGGCTATTTCGACACGGTTAATGCTACCAGCGTGGTAGGCACCATTGTCACCGGCTCAACTTCTTCTTATGACTGGTTGATTGGCGCCGGCTATACTGGCGCCAACGCCCAAATTATGACTCTCACTTTTGAACGGGGCTCGCCCACTATTAATGCGGTTTTACAATGGAATGCTTCAGGTGACGCCAGTCGGGTTAGCGGTTATGATGACAATTTGCTTTTTAATTTTCCTGTTTCTGTCTATTCCCAAGCTTCGGGTGGAACTTCCACTTTTACCTCAGGTTCTATTTTTAATTTTGGCCAAAATGCGACTCATGCTTTTACTCAAACAGGCGCTTTGGTTGGTTTAGACCTTGATCTTTCTTCTAATATTACGGTACCTAATTCTGCTTCTGGTAATCAAACTGGTGTTTTTCTTAATTTAGCTGATGGCGGTGCTTCAGCGACTACCATTGGTTTTGATTTAGACGGTACTGCTGATTTGGGCCTTGACCTTTCCGGAGCAACTATAGGCACAGACGATATTAAACTATCTAATAGTGAAACCATTGATAATATTAATGATTCTGAGCTGGCTTTATCTGACGGTACCAATACTTTGACCATTGATTTGGATGAAAATAGTAGCGGCACCATTGACTTAACCACCAATGGAACGGTGGATTTGACTTTTAACCCTGGTGGCAATGTGGGGATTGGGACGACGAGTCCTTCGGCAAAACTGGATGTGATTGGAGACGCCTATGTTTCCGGGACATTAGGAGTCGGGACATTGCCTGTAGGAGATGCCACTTTGAGTTTGGATAAAGATATTAGCAGCGGCGTCACCGCTGTTGGTATTAATTCAAATATCACTGCTTCGGGCAGTATTACCCCCACCGCAGGGGTTTGGGGAGCCAATATTGAAGCCATCTATACTTCTTCTGGAGACATTAGTGGAGAAACATATGGTTATGTCATTGGCGTCGGAGGCTTAAGCAAACAAAATAATGCTACGGGTAAGGTTAATGTTTTGGCTGGTGTTTTTGGTTGGATTGATAATGATCCTACCAGCGGTGGAGCTAATACTGGAGCTATTTTTTATGGTGATTATAGTAATCTCTATAATTTTGATAACGTCTACGGACTTTATCTTCCTGACCTTTCTTCTTATACTGGAGCCGCTATTTATACTACTGGCGGCGATGTCCTTATTGGAAACGGTAACGTCGGCATTGGCACCACTAATCCCGGTCAGGAATTAACAGTTAATGGCAATGCCTCTTTTGGTGATGGCGGTACCACCAATTATGCTCTTTTTAATAGCACCGGAGATTTAACTTTTTATGGCAGTGGTGATACTATTACCGGACCTAGTGGCACTACCTTTGTCATTGCGGCTGGAGCTTCCCGGGCTTTAACTTTGACGGCTAATGCCGCTTCCACCTGGTCAACTTCTACCGGTATCTTAACCCTTCAGGGTGATGATGGCGTTAATATTGAAAGCGATGGTTCTGCCGGTATAGAATTAGATCCTTATAACAATGCTGTAGTGAGCGGTGGGGATAACACTGATGATTTAGGCACAGTCACCAATATCTGGAGGGCGGGCTATTTTACCACGGTTCAGGGAGGCACGGCCGACCCCTTGACGATTACGGCTACGGCTACGGCTGACGCTGATGATTTAACTCTGCAGACTACCGGATCGGCCGGTGATGTCCTGATTACTTCGGTGGACGATATCACTATCACCTATGCTGCTTCCGGCGGTACTTTTTCTTTAACTGACGGTACGGAAAGACTGGGCATTGCTGATAATGGCACTTTGGTTTTGGGAGACAGTGGCGCTGCGACAGATATTGATGGCTCTAGCGTTGATTTGGCTGGTGGTTCAGGAAGCACTGGCTGTACCGTGGATAACAGCACCGGCAATTTGACTTGCACCGGCAATATCATCGGCAGTACCTCAGGAACAATCGGTTATTGGTCTCGGTCTGGAACTAATCTCTCCCCAACTACGGCCGGAGACGACGTTTATCTGGGTAGTAATCAACTCTTAGGCGTGAACTATGATCCTTCAACTATCTCCGGAGGGGTAGCGGCTTTTAACGGCAACGTGGGGATTGGGACGACGGGGCCTTCCTATAAGCTGGAGGTGGCTGGAGATTTGGGGGTAACAACCACGGGTGGTGGATTTCAAGTCCTGGGTAACGCCTCTAGCCCAAATATTTTAGGAGGGTATAGCGGCAATTCTATGGGCTCGGGCGCCTATGGATCTAGTATTTTAGGCGGTGGCGGTTCTGGGATGGTAAATTCTATCGCTGCTGATTATAGAACCGGTGTTGTTGCTGGAGGGCAAAACAACAGCCTAACCGACTGGGGAAACAGTTTTATTGGCGCCGGCTACGGTAACAGCATTAGTGGTAGTAATGTCTGGGCTTCAGCCATTGTCAGTGGCCAAAGAAACACGATTACCGGAAAAAATGAAAATTTCATTGGCGGCGGTTACATGAACTCTATTAGTAGCAGCGCCGACTATATGGGACGCGATGTCATTGCGGGCGGATCTTATAACACCACTTACGGAAACGGTTGGGGAACTATTGTCGGTGGACAAAGCAATGTGGCTTGGCATTATGGTTTTGTTGGCGGTGGGGCGGCGAATACGGCCGGTGCAGATGGCAAAAACTACGCAACCGTGGCGGGCGGACGAAGCAACACTGCCAGCGGCTACTCTGCCACTATTCCTGGCGGTAGAGAGAATACCGCCTCCGGTGACTATAGCTTTGCCGCGGGCCGCCGCGCTATAGCCAGCGCTGAAGGAGCTTTTACATTAACTGATGCCACCGATGCAGACTTCACTGTTGGGACAACAAACGTCTTCGGAGCCAGATTTTCTGGTGGTTACTGGTTAACCGGCGGCAATGTGGGGATCGGGACGACGGGGCCAAACACTAAACTTCAGGTCAACGGAAGAGCCATCATAGGGACTGATTCCGCAATAAACGGTGGTGATTATACACTATCGGTGGGTCAGACCTTTGGTTTGTGGGCACACTCCAACACACTTTCTCGCATTACGCATAATACCTACTATGACGGGGGGTGGAAATATAGGGTGGATGGAGGAGCATCCATAATTGAGATGGCAGACAGCGGCATTACTTTTTCCACAGCCTCAAGTGGCACTGCGGATTCAGTCTATGCTCGAGAATACCCCCTGACAATTGAAAGTGGCGCAGATACCGATAGTTTGATAATTCAAAGTGATGGGGACGTAATAATGAATGGCGGCAACGTTGGCATTGGAACAACAGCACCAAGTTCACTTTTGAATTTATCTGGAACTAATGCTGAGTTGGCCATAGATTATCCGGGAAGCGGTTCTGATTGGAGACTACAAAGTGATGATTCTCCTTTAGGATTAAGGTTTTATATTGATGGCGGTGGTTACGCTGGTGATAAAGTTTTCTTTGGAAGCAATGGCAACGTCGGCATCGGGACGACGACTCCGGGACAAAAATTGGATGTCAATGGAAACATTAACGTCGGTGGAAACAATCTATATTTTGGTAGTGGCCCTTCCATTACGACCGGCGGAAGCTCTGTGCTTAGCTTAAATGCTACTACTTATACACATATACCTTCAGGTACGTTTTATGTTGATTATGGATCAGTACTTCGGGGAGGCATATCTAATGATTTAGCGGCTTACCTCACCATTTCTGGCGGCACCAGCGGATATACTTATTTCTCAGGCAATGTGGGGATTGGCGATACCACCCCAGATTCCAGGTTAGATGTAGAAACAGACGCGGCCAGTGGTTGGGCCGGAGAATTTTTTAATGATGGCAATAATGTTGATAGATATGGGGTTAAAATCCAAGCCGGCGCAGATGATGCCGCCGGAGATAATAGAATGATCACTTTTTATGATGGCGATGGCGATCTTGAAGGTTATATTACTTTAGATGACGGCACTTTAGAAATAGAACAAGCCAGTGATGAAAGATTAAAAGAAAACATTGTTACCAGCGGTACTACCCTTGAAGACATTAATAGACTAAGAGTGGTGGATTTTAAATTTAAACAAAACAATGCCCTTCAAACCGGTTTTATTGCTCAGGAAGTTAAAGAAATCTTTCCTGACGTGGTTAGTTATAATCCTGACGCAGATATGTATTCTATCAAACCTTTGAAATTTGTTCCCAAGATAATTAAGGCGGTTCAAGAACAGCAAGGAATAATTCAGAACTTAGAACTGAGAACCCAGAACTTAGAAGGAATATTTTCAGGACTTTTTAACAAAGTTAAAACTGGGTTGATAGAAACCAAGGATTTAATGGCAGACAAAGTGGTGGCAACAATAGGACAATTCAACCATGTAACCATTAACGATAAGCTTATTTCTCCTCTGGTGGAGACTGAAAACCTTATCGCTCAAAGCGTAGAAACCAAAATGCTTAAACCAATAGCAGACAAGGACTTAATTTTACAATTAAGTCAAGTTCAAAGTTCAAAGTTCAAAGTTCAAACTAAAGAAGGAAAAGATTTATTTGCGGTTGACTCAAATGGTAATGCCACATTAGCCGGTGAACTAGCAGCCAAGTCAGTTTACACCGAGGGTTTAGAAACCCGAAGTGCCAGTGTCAGTGGAGAATTGACGGCTGGAACCGGCCATTTTAAAAAACTTTATGCGGATGAGATTGAGGGTTTGGAAGATAAGGTGGCTACTTTAACTGGCGATACTATTAATAATTATTATTATGAGACGGCCACCCCGGACAAAAACACCTCGGAGGTGTCTGAAGATTTCACCTCCGAGGTGAAAGATTCCGATTTTTTGGCGGGATTAAGTGAAGAAGAAATTGCTTCATATTCAGCCTTATTAGCAACAATGGAACAATGGAACAATGGAACAATGAATAACTATGATTACTTAGACATTTCATCTATAGATACTGATTCTTTGATTGTGGATGAATTTTTAGCGGTCATTGGTCAAGCGGTGATTACCAATCTTCAAGTAACCGACGCTTTAACGGTTAATAATAATATGTTTATTGCTGATAATAGTATTGGCAGCACCACTGATACCCTTTTTCTCCAGCCTTCTGGTATGGGTGGGATTAATATGATGGCCGGTAAATTCAGGATTAATGAAAATGGAGATGTGGTTATTGACGGCAACTTAGAAGTTAGCGGCACAATAAACAGTAATGAGCTAAAAACTAAGAGTTTATTTGCCGAGCTGATTCAACCAAAAGATGATTTAATCATTCAACTTAATCAACTACCTGATAACGCGACCCCGAGTTCAGCTCGGGGGAGTAAATTACGCATCGAAGATGCTAATAACAATCTTATGGCCAGTATTGATGCTTCGGGTTCAGCCCGCTTCAACGATGTTGAATCGAGGCAAGCCATGTTCAGGAAATTAAATATTGCCGCTGCTGAAGCGACGCCTTCGGCTGGCTTTGGTACTTTAATCCCCGAAATTACCACTAATGCCACTGCTGGTCAAGCGGCCTTACCAGCTAATGAAACTGAACTGGCAATATATAATCAAAATATAACAAAAGATAGCTTAATATATATTACTCCTACATCAGACACCGGTAATAAGGTCTTATTTGTTAAAAATAAAAAGGACGGGAGGGAGGGCTTTTTTACCATTGGACTTGATAAGGCAATTAGTAGGCCAATTGGGTTCAACTGGTGGATTATTAATTAGAATTAACTTAATTAACCTAATTGCTCTAATTAACCTAAATAATGAACAAAGCACCAAGCACCAAAATTTAATAAATTGGGTCATTGGGGTTTATTTAGAATAATTAAGTCAATTAGAATAATTAGAAATTGGAGTGTTAGCGACTTGTAGTTGACAAATCAATCACCAATGAGATTAAATTCAATTGGTGGATAATAAACTAAATTAAAAATTTAAAGTTTAAAGTTAAAAATTACAACTTAAAGTTAAAAGTTAATTATCAAACTTAAAACTTTTAACTGTAACTTTACACTTTGTACTTTTAACTTTTAATTACTATCAGTGGAAACATTTAAACCATCACCAGTTTTTAAAAATACCCTTAAGCCTTTTTTAAATAAAGAGGCGAAAATTTTCACCTGGATTATTACTCTTCTGGCTTTTGGCCTGCCTTTGTTTTTCCTGCCTTTTACCAGCGAGTTTTATCAAATCAATAAGATCGCTTTTTTGTACCTTTTGTTAGGAGTAATGCTTTTAATTTTAGTGATCAAGCTTTTTTTTGAACAAAATTTAAAAATTTTAAAAACCGACCTCAACTGGCCCATTTTAGGTTTGGTGGCCAGCTTCTTGCTCTCCTCTTTTTTGCAGGCTCCGAACAGACCGCTTTCTTTATTAGAAGACACGGGCATAATTTTGGCTTTGGCCCTTTTATATTTTTTCATTGTCAACTATTGCCGAGGCAAAAAACCGATCCTGCAAATTATGACCGCTTTAATCAGCTCCGGCGTGGTCTTAAGTTGGCTAACCCTTTTTTCCTTTTTAGGCATTTTATCAAAAACCGGACCTTTGTGGCTTGAAAATAAAGCCTGGACGCCAACTGGTTCGCCTTTAATTACCGCTCAACTGCTTTTAATTCTGATGCCAGGCACTTTTTACTGGGCTTTTAAAACTAAAGACGCTCTGAAAAAAATCCTCTTGTTTGTGGCTTCAATGATGCAGGTTTTAAGTCTAGTGGTGATTCTGGCTCTTTTCATTAATAAAGAAGTCGTCTTGACTTATCTCTGGCCTAATTTTGGCTGGCAGATTAGCGTTGAAGGTTTAAAAACCATCAGAACCGCTCTTTTTGGCGTTGGCCCAGGTAATTTTCTGGCCGCTTTTAATCAATTTAGACCTTTAGGTTTAAACAACACCAGTCTCTGGGCGGTAAAATTCATCACCAATTCCAATCAGTATTTACACCTACTCTCTACTGTAGGCATTCTCGGTTTGGGTTTTTATCTTTTAATTCTGCTTAAGAGTCTGAAAAAAGGCGGCTTTAAAGGTTCTTTAGTCTCTAAAGTTATCTATATTTGTTTGGCCGCCAGCTTTGTGATCCAGCTACTTTTAACGTCTAATGTTTTGATCTTAACCGTCACTTTTTTACTCTTGGCTTTACTTGAAGCTAGTAAAATGTCTCTTAGTTCAGCTTCTAATTCTAGTTATGAACTGAAGTCTCAGGCTCTAGCTTGGAGTCTAGCCGGTCTCTTGCTTATTTTGACCTTTTTTGGACTTTATTGGCAGACGCGAATATGGCTGGCTGACCGGCAATTTAGAAAAAGCCTTTTGGCCGCCCAGGCCAACAAAGGGGCGGAAACTTATAATTTACAAATTAAGGCCTTGATGCTAAATCCTTACGCGCCCGGATATCGAGTCACCTATTCTCAAACCAACTTAGCTCTGGCCAATTCAATCACCGCCAATAAAAATCTGACCGATCAGGATAAAGAAAGTGTCAGGCAATTGATTGCCCAAGCGATCAGAGAAGCCAAAACCGCGGTTAATTTAAACCCTCAAATCAGCAGTTATTGGCTTAACCTGGCCAATTTATACCGTAATATTATTAACGTCGTCCAAGACGCGGATCAATGGGCCATGGCCACTTATTTAGAGGCCGTCAGAAAAGATCCAACCAATCCGCTTTTAAGAGTTGAGTTCGGCGGTTTATTTTATGGATTGAAAGACTATGACCGAGCCATAACCCAATTCCAGCAAGCGGTTAATCTCAAGCCCGATTATGCCAATGGCTATTATAATTTGGCCGAAGCTTATAAAGCCAAAGAAGACTGGCAGAATGCTTTTTATAATCTGCAGTTAACCGCTAATTTGGTGGAACCAGATAGTCCTGACTATCAAAAGACTCAAGATGAATTAAAAGAAATTCAGGCTAAACTGGAAACCATTCCTCAAGCGACTAGCAGCGCTCAATTGAAAACAGAAGCAAGAGAGAAATTGAGCCAACCTCAACCTTTGCCTAGTCCTAATGCCCGTTTGGGAGAGGTAAAGCTACCGGAAGACGTTAAACCCGAAGTCTTGGAAGAGGGAGAAGAAGCGACTAAGGCGAGTACACCTTAGAAATTAACCTAATTGACCTAAATAATGTCAAAAGCACCAAAAAGAAAATATATGATTTGGAGGAAAAAGAACGGCTAAATTTGGTGAAGAAATAATAAAGTTTTGCAATAACTTATCTAAAACTGCCGTTACTACTCCATTAATAACTCAATTAGTTAAGGCGGGAACCAGTATTGGAGCTAACTATTGTGAAGCCGATGATGCTGAATCAGGCAAGGATTTTAAACATAAGATTGGTATTTGTAAAAAAGAATCCAGAGAGAGTAAACATTTCTTAAGAATGATAGGAATTGCGGTTCCAGAATCTAAAGATAAAGCCAGAAAACTTTGGCAGGAAGCTAAAGAACTAAATTTGATTTTTAACTCTATATTATAGAAAAATTAAGTAATCTCTTGGTTATTGGGAAATTGGGATTTTTTTAGAATAATTAG
>Ga0315545_1000634_pt1 | contig 36776 bp, 48 predicted proteins | sample SalMarSW160210MG_FD_203096 | JGI IMG/M metagenome (GOLD analysis project Ga0315545, IMG submission 203096) | Salt marsh sediment microbial communities from the Plum Island Ecosystem LTER, Massachusetts, United States - Salt Marsh Sediment SW1602-10 ...
TCCAAACTCATTCCACGCTTGGTTAGCATCGCCAGAGCCATAGCTGGATTTCCAAGTGGCTTTCTGGGAAGTGCCATAGGTTGGGAAGGTGGCTTCCATTGTCTTCTTAACTCCTGAGGTAAAGGTTACTTCTGTGTCGCTTGGGTCTGCTGCTCCTGAGCCAGTCCCAACTATTAAATTGGCGTTAGCGTTACTCCATTCTGCTCCGCTTGCAGAACAAAGAACCGTCCACATTTCATTAATTCCTTCGTTTACTAATGCGTTTCCGTGAATGGTAGTGAATTGGGGAGCACCGAATAATCGCATCGCCTCTTCTTTCGAATAAATCTTGCCTGCTTTTTTGTCTTCTTCCGAAGCCCATCTTCCAATCTTCCAGATTGCCTTTTCAAAGGCTTTTTCTATGAGTGCTTTATTCATTTTTATTCCTTCAGTTTTTGCTCCACTTCTTTAGCTGATTTTATAAGTTTTTCAGCTTTTGAAACTGGAACTTCACAGAAGGCATCAACAAAAGGATTATAAATGCTAACCATTTTTTCTGGATTTGATTTCAAGATATCTTTTTTTACTTTTGCCATGATATTTATTTAATCCTAATTAATAATTTTTATCGACCTTTTAAATAAAAACCTGAGTCCTATTTAGAACTTAGGCTTTTCGGCTTTTTTCGACTTTCCCTTTTTCGTTTTAGGCAGTTCCGATCCTTCTTCTAAGGCTTTTGCCTCTTTTTCTTTTTCTTTTACTTTGGTTTCCTCTTCAATTCTTTTTTCCTCTCCACTTTTAAAATGCTGAGCTCTAGCTTTTGATAAGTCTTTATCTTTCACCTTAACAAAAACTGATCCGCAATTCGGATGATTGTCTAAAAAAGCGATCTCGTCTTTATCATTCGTTTTATAAACTCCATCTTCAAACTGAATTGATTTCCCTGACACAACTACAATCCTGCCTTCTACTTCTTTAGTATAAGAAGCTTTATTTATTAATTTTAATTGCAGATATTTTGCAATATATTTTGTCATGATTTTAATTTAATTAATTATCTTTTTATCGACCTTTATTTTTTCGTGCTACTCGGTTGTTCTACTCCGCTTAAATCTCTCGAACAATATTGAGTTTAAGCGGAGTCGACTAGCACAAGGACTAGAATAGTTTAGAGAGCAGCCTTCGACATGATTGCATGTCGTTTCTCTAATTCCATCATTAATCCACATTCGGTCAAATATTCGTCTACTTGTTCATCGTCACCTGGAGCTTGTCGGTTGGTCAAAAGTTTAGTATCTCGATTGCTTAGAGGACGATAAGTCAAACATTCTAGATCTAACATAATAGCGTAATTTCCATAGGTAGTTCCTGTCAGTAATGGATGCTTGATTATGTTAACCGTTCCGTGAGGAGAGAGGTATTTTATGATTGTCAATCCGTAATTCTTTTCTCCTTGAGTAATTTCCAACTTTCCTTTCGCCCAACCATTAATCATCGAAACTACCGCTGCTGAGGCAAAGAGATATTTTTCAACATTACCATAGGCGAATGCGCTCTCTAACCAAGTCTCGAATTCTGCTTCGGTATCAACATTGGCGGTCGCATAGGTGCTGATTACATTCAAAATCCCCTGAGTAAATCTTTTTGGATGAGTGCCTGAAGTAATTTTCTTGAGCTTGCTAAAAACGAAAGCTCTTTCGATGTCAACCATATGCTCAATTGCTTTCTTTCTTCTTTGATAATCCAAATCGTTTTCTTTAATAAGAGTTTTGGTATTTATGGCAGTTTCAGTAGCACCAATTGGAGTTCTGAAAATTTGGCAATAACCATCCTTTTCAGCTGATGTCGTTCCTTTTATGGCTCTTAATCCAGCACCCTCTTCATTGGCATTGCCGATAATCCAAACATCACCTACTGCTGATGCCGCTGCTCCTGTCGCTCCACCTAATTCTGGTCCTACTGTAAGTGTATTAGCGTCTGGGATAGCAGTAACTTCGAATACCCATTTTTGAAGTGCTACCAAAACCACATCCCCTACCACCGCATTCGCACTTTGAGCCGTGACTGTAAGGGATCCACCGTCTGGATCAACTGTTCCTGAGCCAGTTAATTGCCTTGTTCCGAAAGCATCTTCATACCATTTAAATTCAGGATCAGTGGTCTCTTTCTTTTTCATTGCCTTTCCTTGTTTAGTTACTGGATCTTTTCCTGCGTTGGTTAGAATTGCTAATAGCGGATAGCGAGCTACATCCAATAGCGAAATTACATCGGCTACATCGTATTTTCTAGCTACTAATGAGGCTGTGCCTCGAGTTCCTGTTGCGGGCATGATTTGTTTTTCGTTTTATTTGTTATCAGAAAGTTCGACTTGCTTTCTGGCAACAATTTGGATTATCGGTCAAGGGTTATCCTTTTAGGGCCCCTGCGGTCTCGGGTTTGTTTGCTCACCCAAGTTTTTCCTTATATTCCTAAACCGCCTAATTGCGATTTTGTTTCTCCTAACAAAGATTTTTTAAGCTTTTCTTCTTCGGTATCTGGTTTTTCTCCGCCTGGCGCCCCGCCCCCTTTTTCCACTGCTGCTTTTGCCTTTTTAAGTTTTGCCTTTTCTTTCTCTTCAACTGTTCCTTCTTTTTTGCCCACTAAAGTTTCAACTTTTTTGCAAGCATCTTCCAAGCTCACTACTTTTCCTTTTGAGGCGGCCGCTTCTATAATCGCCAATACCAATTCCCGATATTCTTCACTGGTTTTAAGCAGAGGATGATTTACTTGCGCTGCTGATATTTCTGCTGAGACTGATTCTTTAACCTTTGATCCTTCATCAAATATCTTTCTGGCTTTTGCTTCAGCCCGTTTTTCTATTTCCTGAATAATCCATTCGGCAAAAGTATCAGGAGTCATAGAAGCGAAATCAATCTTTCCTTCTTTCATTGGAGGTTTTATTTCCTCCTTCTCTTCCTCTTCCTCCTCTTCCCCTTCGCCTTTTTCTTTCTTTTTAATAATCTCCTCTGCTTTTTCTTTTGCCTTCTTCTCAATCATCTTTTCTAATTCACCATAAGATTTAGCAATCTCCTCTACTGATTTGCCTTTGAATTTATCGGGCATCTTGAATTCTTCTTCGCCCTTCTCTTCGAAAGGAATAGGTTCCTCATCATCGTCTAACAATGCCTCGCCTGGATTCTCGGGATCTTCTTTAAACTTTTTCCCGTCAATCTCGACAAAGGTCTCTTCATTCTTTTCCTCAAATGGGATAGGTTCATCGTTTTCATCTTTTAAGCTTTCTCCTGGGTTGTCAGGATCTTCTTTAAATTTCTTTCCTTCTATTTCGACAAAGGTTTCTTCATCATCTTCTGTGGGTAGATTATCGAGTTGGGTTTCGAGTTCCTTATGCTCGGATTCTTTTGGCATATTTGTTATAATATTATTGGCAGACAAAAAGCGGTTATCTTTGCGGATCTCTGCTTGGCGTCTGCCTTTTTATTATCTATTCGACCTTTAGGCAATTCTAATGCCTCGCTTTTTTCGTTTTCTTTTTAATAAACCATAACCTCTGGCAGGCAATTCTGTTGTGCCATATAATCTATAATGGGTAGCTTTTCTCTCAGATTTAGTTTTCGGCTTACCCATTCTTGGTATTCCCGTTGATCCTAATCCAGTAGTTCTGGCTTTTCGGAGTCTTTTTTCAAATTCATCTAAAGTAAACTTTGGCATATTAACTTAATCTTTTTTCAAATTCTTTTGATCTAGTAATCGACTTTTTACAAACTTTAATCGCTGCTTGCTTTTTTGTTTCCCCTTTATTCTTTGGTTTAAACTCTGGATCTGCCATTAAATCATCAACGCATTTTTCAATCCGTCCACTTACTTTTTTGCCGATTTTGGTTTTACTTTCCCATTTTTTAGTTTTTCCTTTTATTCCATAAGGCATGATTTTGTTCGAGGATTTTCAAACAGGTAGTTATCCTCGACTCCCTGCTCGAAAGCTCGCCACAGGCTCAAAGAATGCATAGTTTTGGGGCAATTATTCGGGTTTCTCGCTATTTCAGTTGATTCTCTGCATTTTCTTTGGCCTTCAGGAATTCTTGAATGATTTCCAAAACTCGCTCCAATCCTTTCATGGTTTTTTGATGATCTACAAAATCAACCAGCATTGTAAATGCATCTTTTATTTCTACATCTTTTAAAGCGACCCTTTCATCTTCAATCTCTTCTTTGATTTTTGCCTCAATTAATTTCCAGCCATCGCTTTCGATGGTATCCTTGACCGCCCGCCCTTTTTCAATTTCGGCTTCTAAATCTTTTGCCATGAATTTAAACTACTGGCTCTTCTTCTGGCGGAACTTCTGGTGGGAATTCCATTCCTGGTCCTTCTCCTAATCCTCTCATTCCTGGAGCCTCGGCAGTTTTCATGTCGGTAAGAGTAGCAATTAAACTGTCAAGCACATCATTCAAGCTCGATCCACCAACGATATAGGATTCTTTGGCTTTTACTACTATTGCATCGACCTTAGCCCAATTAGCTTCCCGATCTTCGGCTGGCCCTGGCGCTGGAGCCATTGCAACCTTAGGAACTTCTTCTTCAGGAAGTTCCTCAGGGATTTCTTCGTTTGGATTCTTTTTTGGCATGATTTTGAATTGATTAATTATCAATCGACCTTTAGGCAATTAATTCTACACCGTGAATAATTAACTTAGCATCATCATTAAGGGTCGCATCCGTTACCACCATTTCTATCTTTTCTCCTGCGCTTAAATAAATAGCCCCCATGTTTGCTATTCTTTCTATTTGTCCAGTCGTAGGGTTAGCAGTGGTTTTATAGATCGTTTCTCCTCCTGCTTTGATTTCTATTCTGACATTCGTTATCGTGCCAGTATAAGAAAAGGCAAGGTCAGTTATTTTATTAACTCTTGCTGCTAAAGCCACCGAAGAACTAAGCGTATTTGTCCCTGCCGACAAAGTAGTATCTTCAATTTCTTCGTGAATTGATTTCATATTTTTTTTAATTACTTATTTTATTACTCGACTTTTTAAAGGATTGGAAATGGCTTCTGCCAATTGCACTTCAGCATTCCAATAAAAATTTCAACATCTCCCACTACCACCACTACTGCCCTTAAATATCTTTTTGTTCTAGCAATCTCCATTTCATAACTCGAGTCTGCTGATGCTAATAATATTTCTATTTCTTCTCCTCCCTCGGCTACAGTTTCTGTCCCATCTGCAAATGTGGAATCATCCGATTCTTCAATTGTCACTTTTATTGGACCTGTTGTAATATCTCCAATCTCAATATTTACTAAGGCAGTATCGAATGAATACATTTCGCTTAACTTCATATCCACCGGTGTCCCATTCTCTGTCCCTGCTGTCAATACTTGTATCGGAATGAGTTGTGCTAATTTAATATTTTCTTCTAATTGTTTAGGCATGATTTTAAATAGTTTTAATTTAATTGATTGGTCGACCTTTTATTTTACGATTCTATTAAGCAAAGGAATTTTTGCCATTAATCCTTTTATTCTCGCTCCCGGAGTCACCATTGGAGAAGGTCCTGTTGGCGATCCTGGGGGAATTTCTTCTGGCGATGCAGGAGATTCTGAGGGAGGTGTTGCGGGAGCTTCTTCTTCTTTTTTCTCTTTGCCTAGAATTAAATCTTCATATTCTTCCTTATCAAATTCCTCTAAGATTAATTTTTGCAAAGTTCTTTTTCTAGTCTTCCATATTTTTACCGCTTCGGCATCTCCTTGATCTGGCTTGTCTTCTGCCACAAACACTTTGTAAAGTTCGAAGGCTTCAACCTTTCTCTGATCTGGCGTTTTTTCAACCTTGGGCTCAATTTCCACAATCGCATCTACTTTTATTTTTTTATCTGATTCCTTAAATTCTTTGAAGCTCACCTCATCTCCGATCAATCGGTAGGATTTGTCTTCTGTTAAAAATTCAACATTCATTTCGATTAAATTATTTACTAACTGAGTCATTGATCCTGAAAACTCATTTACTAATCCGCTGAATCTGATATTGGTTTGCATTAATAACAATTCCACTTTTCCCATTGGCTCTTGCGCTGATCTCGGTATTCCCATTGCATATTCTGAAACAGCTAATGCTGTCTGGATTTCCCTTCTCAATACTTCATCTTTTTCTATCCATTGCTTGCTAATTTCTGGGGGTCTTTCAGTGACCACATCATCGGCTTTTTTTAATTGCCAGACTGCTCCTGGCTCGTATTTAATGTCATCAGCGGTCAGGTGGGCGCCCTCTCTTACTTTCCTAACTGGGTCAAGAGTAAAAACTATATCATCCATCGCCTGATTTCTTGAGTCTGCAAGCTCGTGAATTGTGGTTTCGATTGGTTCGATATGGCCTATTGCCCATAATTCCCATTCCAAATAATGATCTGCTAAGTCAATAAATAATCTTCCATGATTCACATTTTTGTAGGGATTTTCTTCATCTCTGATTAGCACTTCATCATTGGCAATTACTATTAGTTTATCTTCTTCGTGATCCCAGATTTGCAATAGCTTTACCTTTTTTTCTTCTATTTTTTTCTCTGTTGCAGTTCCTTCTTCTCCTTCGCCTGTTGCAATCTGCCCCATTTTTTTTGTATTAATTGCATATCTTTCCCTCCGGGGATCATCGGTAATTTTTTTATCTTCTACACATTCTAAATTTTTATAGAGATTATTTTTCCCTCGGGCCTTTTCTTCTTTTTCTAATTGTTTTTTTGTTTTATTCAATAATAATTGGATCTCCCATTTACTATCTTTTTGCAAGTCGGTTGCTTCTGGATCTGGATAGAATAGCCAAAGGTCTTGAAGTTCCAAATCAGGATCGCCATCTCCTTCTTCGCCTGGATTCCAAGTTAATTGGACTATCCCATTCCCATACTTTAAAGCTGTTTTGATCCATCTTTTTTTAAGTTTATTGAATCGAATTACATCCAAATCGTATTTAATTAAATCATCCCATGATTCAATTGCTGGCGAATTAATATCATCTTTCCCTCGAGGTAGAATTCTTACTTTCATCTTTGATCCTGATAATCTCGGCTCTACTGTTTCTACAATTTCAAAAGCAATCGGTGGCATCAATCTGGTTTCGTATGCATAGTTAGTCGTATCTTTGTAGGCTCGATAAAGCTGATACATCCTTAACCATTTTTGCTGATATGGCCTACGGAAGTCTCGCGCTTCTTTATATCTCTTTTTCCACTTCTCTATTAATTTTGTTTGTTCATCTGTTGGATCAAATTTTTCAGCCATAATTTTTATTTAACAAAAAAACCCCGATCTTAAAGTTGAAATCCGAGGATTTCAACCCTTAGATCGGGGTTCGTGAACCCTATAATCCTCTTTTTAGATTTTACCTTAAAGTAAGAAGACTTGTCAAGACCCTAAATCCTTTTTACTAATAATTTATCAAAATCATAAATCTTTCTACATTTCTGGCATTTGATTTTGGCTATTGATTCAATATATCTCTCGGCTTTAAAAATAATATTCCCACACTCTTTGTTTGGGCAGATATAAAGGAATCTTAATTTTGTTTTATTATTTTGACTCATATCTTAATTTTTTATCTAATGCTATTTTGAAATAAATTAAGGTGTGCCAAAAGTGATCCTTTCCGGTTGAGCTGACCCACTCTCTTTTCTCCTGGCCGATTTTGTCAGTCACGATCCTGGAATACATTGTTTGAAGATGGCTAACTAATTCTGCTATTATTGAATCGCCTGATCTAAAATTAAATTTATATTTCCCTTTTCTTAATTCACCAATTAAGGCATCCATGATTCTATTCCTGTCTGTCAGCACTTTTATTTCTTCCTCCCAATCTTTTTGCTTATCAGTAAATTTTCCTTCATCAACAAATCTCACTATTTTTATTTTCTTTGGATCTTCTTTATACCAATTCAGATAAACCTTGTCTGGATATTTTCTGGCGAACTCATAGGCCGAATTTGTATCCCACTCGCCATCGATCACGCAGAATCTTGCCTCATAAACTTCAATCAATTCTCCTAGCCTTTCCCATTTCGTTTTGCCCGGTTGGTCCTCTATTTTAATGATCCCGAAGATTCCTTTTTCAGTGCCGAGAATTACATGCAATTCTTTTGCGCCAACATCCACTCCTATTGCACAATTCATTTCATCATTTTTCTCACTGGTCAAGTTTTTAAGAATTAAGCTGGCAGGGATTTTGGATGCAGGATTTAAATATGCTACTCCTAAAATGTAATTAAAGAAGTATTCCTCGTCTTCTGCATCTTCCAATTCTTTTATTAAATCTTTTGCCGATCGCCATGTGGCAATCATTTGTGGAATCCAGTATCCTGATACTTCCCTTTCTGGATATCTCGCCTCCCAGTTTCCGCTTCTAATTGTTTCTGGCATTAACTCCCGGCGACACTTCTGGCAGACATAAATTTCTTTTTCGAGATCTACATTCTTTTCCCACTCCATGTGTTGCCTGAATCCGCAGTGAGGACAATTGAACCGCCAATGTTTTTGGTCTGATCCTAACCACAATTTATCGATGCCGAAGTTCGGAACTGTTGGAGTGCTAATATAAATCTTCTCTGCGATTTTTGATGCGCTTAAACGAGAACTATAATCCCTGATAACATCCGCATTACTTTTATCTACCTCATCATAAATATTGCGGTCTGAAGTCAGCATAATTGCTTCTCGTTCCATCCAAGTTCCCCGATAAAAGATAAATGCATTCCCGATTTGCTTTTGGGTTACCGCATCCACATCACCACTGACATCCTTAAAAATGCATGGATTATTCTTGATCATCAAATTAACTTTACTTGGCACGAACTTTTGGACATCCTGGGCTGTTGGTAAAGTATGGATCTGATTAATTCCCAAAAACTTTGCATCATGTATTTCTTTTAGAATTGCCCATGTTGAGGCGAAGGTTTGAGATCCTTTTTTTACTACGATTTCCTTGCTTCTATCGGCATAGATATCTAAGGCAAAGCAGTGATTAGTAAATTCAATCGGTTCTCCTTTTTCGTTTTTTATTCTTTCCTTTTTTATCCAATATAGGATGCTTTTCCTTTTTTTGTCTTCGTTCATGGTTTTTAATTATTTCATCTATTTCCTTACCTTCTTTTTCTTCTTCTGGGGTCAGTAATTTTTGTTCTTCTTCTGGTTTAAGCGCCAATCTACTTGTTGGTTTTCCTATTTCTACTTGAAGCATCTCCCAAAGTTCCTTAATCTCATGCACCGTTGATCCTTCTCCTCTTTGTATTTGTCTTTCTAGTGCCTTCAATTTTAAATTAAATGCTTTCGCTATGCGATATATTTTATGTTTTACAATTTCATCGTATTCTTTTTTTAATTCATCTATGGCCTGAGCTATTTTAATTTCTTTTCGTTCAACCCAATGATATTTTTTTGACCATCGTTCTATCGTTCCCAATGTGGGAGGCTCTCCCAATCTTCCTTTCAATCCCTCAAATTCTACCCCCATTTCACCCACACCTTGCCACAATCCTTTCCAAGCCCTTAACATCTTTTCTAGGCTTCTTGTTTCGCAATATAAAAGCCACGCTGTGTATTCCTGCTCAGTTTCTTTCGGCATTTTTGAAGTTGTTATTGTTTTATCTAATACCATGTTTTTTTGTTCGGGATTTTAGAAAGAGGTAGTATGAGTCGTCTTGGGTAGCGAAAGCTCAACACAGGGGCAACCGTGGGGTCAAACTCGGGCTACTTTGTCAGTTTCTCGGCTTTCTTTCTAGTTATGGTCTCAAACCGCTTTACAATCACATCGCAATAAATTGGGTCTAATTCCATTAAATAAGCTTTTCTTTCTAGTTTATGTGCTGCTGTTAAGGTTGATCCGGATCCTCCAAATAAATCTAATACTAATTGGCCAACTCGGCTGCTTAATTTTATTGCTTTCATTATTAACCATTCCGGTTTCTCGGTTGCGTGAATCATTTTAATTGTTGCTTTCCTTGGTAATTCCCAAACATCGGCTTCGATTTCTCCACTATGACTTTCTTTTGGTGCGAAGAAATGTTTTTGTCCTTTTTTCCAGCCATAAATTATAGGTTCTGCTTTATCTCGACTTCTGCCGGTATAATATGGTTTTGTAGTCTTTGTTTTAGGATATTTTTTTTCAATTTTGCTTTGGGCAGAAATAGAATGTTTAGGTTTCGATTCAAACATCATCATTCCAATCCTTTGTTTTCGTTTCTTTCCTTTTAGCAATTGCTCGTATTGACATTTGTAATCAGCCCAACTTACTATCGATCCCTGCTTTAGCCAAATAATCGAATGCGAGAATTCAAACCCCGAATTAAGCATCTGATAATAGAACAAAGGATAAGACGAATATCCTGAGCAAATATAAATTACCCCTCCTTGTTTTGTCGCCCAATTAAAATTATCAAATGATCCTTTTATTAATTCAGCAAATTGTTCTTCTTCTAAGAAGTCTCCTAATATCTTTCCTTTGTGAGGGAATTTCCCAGTGAGTTCTGTGCTCTCGTATCCCACATTGTATGGTGGATCGGTAAAAACCATGTCTGCTTTTTCTCCTCCCATCAATTTTTCTACATCTTCTAATTTGGTTGCATCCCCACACATTAATTTATGCCGGCCTAATTTGTAGATTTCGCCACGCTTTGTTTTCGGCTTTACTATTTTCCCCAACTCTGTTTCTAAATTAAAATCCCCTTCTTCCACTCCCCTAAGCATTTGAGCATCTAATAAATTACTGATCTGCACTTCATCGAATCCTGTTGTTGTTAAATCTAAATCGGCTCGATTCAATTTCCATATTATTTCTGCCAGTCTTTCATCGTTCCAATTCCTTTTTTGCCCGATCCTATTTAGTGCTAAACTTAAAGCCATTTCTTTATTCTCTGGCAGATTGACAAAATCCACATTCTTCTGTGGAATAGTTTTCCATCCCAATTCTGTTAAAGCAATCACTGTCATGTTGCCTCCGACAATAATTCCCTCTCGCCCCTTATATTGATTAACTACAATTAATCCTCGTAATCCAAACTCTTCAATGGATCTCTTTAAAGATTCCAGTTCTTTCTTTTCAATATCTCTCGGGTTGTAATCTGCAAGTTTTAAACTTTTGATTTGAATAGTTTCCGCCATAATCTTTTAAAACTAATAACTATAACAATATAAATTCTCTGCCACCATTTTAAGCTCGATACAATTGGTTTTAATCTCTGTATTATTGGTATTTTTTGTCTATAATAATTGCCCATTTGATTTGTATGTTTAAGATAGAGGAATTTCCTTCTTCTTTTCCGTGTATATTCTCCCCTCTCTTTTTCGATTCTCTGTCTGATTTGTTCTTTGGTTTCTTTCATTGGTCCTGAGATTTATCCCACTTCCATTTATCCAATGCATCTTTTCCGCCTGGAATCTTTTCAAGTTCTTCTTTTACCGCTTCTAATCTGACAGTCAGAATTTTATTATCTCTTTCCACTTCTTCAATCCTATCTTTGACTATTTTATTTTTCATCGTAGGCGGAAGTCCCGGGCCTGACGGCACGATTTGATTCTTCTCTAATATCATATCTTCTGGCAATTTTTTAAGCGCTTTCAAAAGTGATCCGGTCCTAATCATTCCCATCCAAAAATTAGAATATTCATTTAAAAGAAATTCTATTTTATTTTTCTCCTCTTGAGTTTTTGCCATATTGCTTTATTATCTTTTTAATAACTTCTAAATTCCCTTGGAGCTCTTTTAATTCTCTCTTCAATTTTTTCATTAATTTATTCTTTACCACTCCTGCCCCGACGAAATCATAAAACTCATCGCCTTCCAGCGGTTCTACTCTTTCTATCTCCCACATTTTCTCGGCTACCTGCTTCATTAAGCGGTCATGGAGATCTTCAAATGCTTCTTTTAAAGTAATCATAATTTTATTGCATTATGTTTGTTTTTTTCTATCCACAATTTTAAACACTTAATAAAACCTTTTGACACTTTTTTTCTTAAATTCAACATTGAAACAATCCAATGTTCCCCTTGATATAACTTAACAACAATCTCTGGTTCGTAGGAGATGTGATGCGTTTGAATCCTTGGCGTTTTTATTTTTATATATCGAGTCTTTTTATAGAAAATTGACATAATTTCGATTTCCCAGACCGCCCTGCCAATCTCATTTTTTTATTTAGATATTAAAGGTCGACGAGATTCGACCTGGGCAAGGCGGTTTGGGAGAATCTTTAGAGATCTGGGATGTCTATATCGGTTGGTTTTTTCGCTGGATCTCCTTCACCATATTTTCTTGGTCCTCGCTCCGGAACATCTAATTTGACATTAATCCGTGCTCGGTTCTTCGATCCTATCACTGCCATTAAATATCTAATGGACTGAATGGTTTTCCCTTGCCTTCCAATAACTAACCCTGCATCTCCTTCACCAAGCTTCACCGAAAGCAAAACACCCATCTCATCAACGGTCTTTTCAATTTTTACCTCTCCAGGCTTATCGACTATTGCTTTTAGAATAGATCCTAAAAGTTCTGTAATTTCGTCTTTCATGATTTCTTTTAATTAATTAATATTATCTGTCGACCTTTAACCATCTTTTATTATTTTAATTATTTCTTCTTCCTTATTCGGCATAGTGGCGTTTGAATAGCTTTTAAAACATCCCAACCTTTATATATTCTTTCATTTACCACGATGGGTGAAATATTATTTTCTTCTTTATTTCTTTCTTCATACTTTATTTAAGGATTTTAATTTCTACGGGGATGACCTTTCTTTTCCCCGAAATTTTTCTTACTAATGCCATATATCCTGCTTCGTCTCTACTTAAACAAATATCTTCAAGTTTGTTCTTTTTATATATCGCCCACGCCTTAATTGTTTTTGATTTCGCCATAGTTTTTATTTTGATTTAAGGAGTTTTATTTCGCAGGGGAGGACTTTTACTTTACATTTTAAGAATTTTAATCTTTTAATATATTTTTCCGCCATTCTTTTGGTATAAAAAATAGCAGGAGCATATATTTCTTCAAATTCAACTTTCTTCAAAATCTTTCGCAACTTATCCAGATAATCATTTAGGTCTAAATTAGAATCAATTACCCCGTTATCGTTTTTTCTTACCACCGCCCACGCTTTAATTGTTTTGGTTTTTGGCATAGTTATTTAAATTAATCTTTTTTGCCCCATATTCTTCAATCGTAAATCTTCTTTCTCGATATCTTTTTTCCAATTCCGCATCAGGTTTAATACTGGATGGTTTATTTCTCCGCCTCTCTTTCTGTAAATCATCTCCCTCAATTCTTTTAATTCTCTTTCTTCATAATCCGTTAACCCATTTTTTAACTTCTTTTCCATAAAATCCTCTAATTGTTTACCTCGCTTTTTCATCATTTTGGCTGTAAGATAAACATAAATCTCAGTATATTCAGAAGATATTGGGGACCTTAAAGAAGCAGTCATTAAATAAACAATAACTTCTGCATCTCCAACCTTCTCGCAGTCTGGTTTAATTATTGAGCCAAGTCCTAAAATCATTCTCTCTGCTCTTATTTCATTAAGCAACCATTCTGGAATATCTTCAGCCCAACTTCTATCTCCGACCACTAATCTATTTTCTTTCATATTTTTAGTGTTATATTTGACAAGTTTTCCCGTCTATTATTTAATAAGGACGAAAGTGGTGATATATCCCAGCCAGCCGTTAAGGCTGGTTCTTTTTTTAAAATTTTCCAAGCTCTTCTTCTGCCTGTTCTTTTTGTCTTCGCCAATAATTTTTTTCCGCCTCTGTTCTAATCCAGCGATTTAAAGCCCATCGCAATTTTGGTATTCCATACTTCTTAATCATCGGCTTAAGATTTTTAAGAACATCTTTATAGAGTTTTTGCATTTCTTTCATTGCTTGCACTCTTGTTTTTGATTTTTTTGCCATAAGTTTTTAATTATTGATTTTTAGATTCGACCTTTGGTTTTAACTCATCGCTATTTTTAGCATCTCTAAATCTCTTTCTTCTTTTGTTTTCTGGACTAGCTTTTCCACTTTTCCCAGAGATATTACGAGTTTAGGTTTGAAGACGATTCTATTGGCCTTATAGTCCGGGTTGTTTGATGGCGGATAAATCCAGCAGTTTTTTGAGAAGGTCTCTTTAGACATTTCGAATGTTCTGCCATCCCAAAAATTAAATCTAAATGTTTTGCACCAATTAACCGCTTTTTGTTTGAACACTCTCTCGTCTATTCCAAAGGCATTCGCCTCAATGAAGAATCTTGCCGGGGTTATATAAAATGTTGCTATCCCATTGAAAATATCCACATGACCGACTATCACTTTTGTTTTGGTTTTTGGCGATGTTGCGAATATAGGGTGGCTCATACTAATATTTTAGAATTTGTGCCATAGTGCCAGCCGAATTGCCATCCACAACGGCAGATAATTCTACAATGAGTTTCGCATTTTCGACAAAGCAACCAAGATGACATTCCCTTTTTGTCAATTTTCATCAAAATTCTATGCGGAATTATTTGACATCCTTTTTTCTCACTATGAAAATGTTTTGATTGTTTTTCTTTCTCGGTCATTTTTAGTTGATGTATTACTCGACCCCTCCCCAGATAGCTCGCCACAGGGCAACCTGGTGGGTCGTTTTTAGGTATAAAGTCCGCTCGGGCGATTAATTGTCGCCACTTCCTCTTGGACTTCCGTTCTCTCCTTATTCCCCGCCATCGCCATTTTTCCCACAAGAGGGGCTTTTATTTTTCGGTATTTAGATAATCCCGCTGGATTAATTTTGACTTCTTTTCCTTTTGGAGGATCTCCTACCGGGACTTTTAATCGTTCGTTTTTTAATTTTTTAATAATAACGTTATTGTTATTGTCTACTGCTATTGTCTTATTAGATCCGTCATTTCTGTCCTTCAGATCCGTCATTTTTGACGGATCTCTCTTTTCTTTTCCACAAGATTTCCCCCATCTTTTCTTCGCTTTATTCACAGATATTATCAATCCATATGGTGTTCTTTTTGTATTAATATATTTTTTATCACGAAGTTGTTTCACCCAACGACTGTATGTTTTTTCACTAATTCCAAGATCTGTTTTTATCTCTTTATATTTAATTGGTTTTCCGCCCAAGACTTTACCAATTCCTTCTTCAGTAATGCTGGTCATCTTATCTAATAGCCACATAAATAACCAGACGCTTTCTTTCATTAATTTAAGGTGTTTCGGATCAAGAAGATTATTGGTTATTTCGATATAGAATCCTTTCATATTAGTTCACCCCTCATTTCTGCTTCCTCCTACTCCTCTCGTGCCTCTACGACGAGATCACAAGGATTAAGGTAAGTAAGAAGCAGAATCAGAGGCTAACTATGGTTCTTCTATAGGATCATCTGGACCTAAGTCTTCAGGCGATTCTCCAACTGGAATCTCCTTTCTAGTTCGGGCATTAAGATTCTTTTTCGCTTCCTTTCCTCTTACGATCAGTTTGTTAATCAGATTAGCGGCTTCTCCTTTGTTCAATTCAGCCACCGGCTTTTCTATTTGAGTTTCAACCTCATAATCATCCCTTAACTTATCAATCAATATATTGATAAATTCCTTTTGCTTTAAACTGGCTGGCATTTTAGGATTAACAACTCCACTATGTTTGTATCCCTGTTCCTCACTCGGCTTTGGATTATAAGTTTTTCCTTCTGCTTTTTCGTTCGGTTTTTGTTCGGTTTCTTCTTCTTCCACCATTTCAAATTCCACTCCTAATAGATTGGTGGCAGCATTCTTCATTGCTCGAGTTTCGGCCGTAGCCATTAAGTCATGAGGAGTATGAGCAAATCTTCTTTCGGTTTCTGAAACAGCAGCTCCCCGGGTGCAGAATTGTCCGTTTGGCAGGATCGCTTTTACCCATGCTTTGGCTATAAGATATTTTTCTCCTTTTTTTACCACAACGAATCTTCTTGCTCCCTTAGACCAATAATCCTTATCGGCAATGTGAGTTTCCATAAAGGAACGCAGGACTTCGGTGCTTACTCCGAAAACTCTATTAATCTTGTTAACTGCAATTTTCTTTCCATGAGGTTTTCCATCAACCAATACTATGTCTTTTGTTTTAATCAGGGCATTCATTAATTGCTGGTAAAGTTCCATGCCTTTCTTTAATTGGTCTGGCGTAGCAAGTGGCATCGCAAATTCCCTGATAGGAACTATTGATCTCGTTTCTGGCAAATTCACTTCTTCGATCCTTTCAATTTCTTTAACTTCAACTGGCGACTGATGATTTCTCTCTTCGGTAAATTGATTTAATTTCCTTTTCTTGCTATTCTTTTTCTTGGGAGTCTTCTTTGAGGGGGACTCCTTTTTGGTTTTGGTTGCCATCTCTTTTTCTGATGTAAGCGGGAATATCATAATAGTTATAATTTTCTCCGCATACACGAATTACTTCTTTTTCTTCTTGTCTAGTCATAGTCTTTCTTTTATTTGGTTTTTAATATCGACCTTTGGTTGAGTGGTTAGCCACTCATCTCTGAGCTGGTGGGGGAATGGTTACTCCCTTCTATAATCCAGCCCAGAGTCAGAGGCTAACCGATTACTTCAATTTTTAATTTCCAGCAACCCGTTTTTTCTGGTATGTCTCTTACAATAATTCTTTTAGAATCACCGCAGTTATTATTTACATCGATTATTCGGTAATGATTTTTAACCATTTCAGATGTAATTGTTTTCGGTCTGAGATGCGGGATTTTTACTTTCTTCTTCCAAGAAGTTTTAATTCCTTTTGGTCTACTCATAGTGATTTTTTAAGAGATTTGTAAATAAACTCTTCTGCCAATTTTGAAGTTTGCTCTATTAATTTGTCATCAAGTCTTTCATTCCTTCCTGGCTCAAGGTCCTGTCCCGCTTTTGATAGAAAGTTATCACAGATTTCATTGGATTCATTCCATACTTTTTCTTGTATTTCATCGAGAACTTCTTTAACGAAACCATTTACTTGATTTCTGGTTTTGGGATCTGGGTTAATCTTTATGTATTTTCTAAGTTTGTTTGCCATGTCTTTAATCTTTTCTTAATTTTTTAATGTTCGGCCTTTGCTAAAATAAAAACCCAGACCAAAATCATTTAGTCTGGGTTTTATTTTCTTGAATAATTTGCGCCACTCGTTGTCGGGTAATTCCAAATACTTCTCCTATTGTATTACCAGATTCTTTCTCTTCGTTTAACCATAAAATCAATTTCTCTTTAATCAGCTGAGCACGTGATCTGTTCTCTGGTATGTCTTTTAATGTTAAGTTTTTTGTCGAGCTTTTTATTCTTGCCATGAAAACTCCCCGACTTCTCATCGGGGAGTTATCCACACATGGTCATTAATTGCATGACCATATTCCCCGTTGAAAAGCCTATTTTGTTCGTAATTTTACATTCCTATCTTAATTATAGTCGAGACAGAAGGTTTGTCAAGCTCCCAGTCAAGTTTTTTGAAGGGTTTTGTCAAGATTTTAGCGGTCGTAATTCAAATATTTTTGGTGTGATTTTTTGATCTCTCCTTCGTCTATACCGATATAATTATCAACTGTAGTCTTAATATTTTCATGTCCGGCCATGTGTTGAATATCAAAGAGATTGCAACCATTATTTTTAAGATTCGTGCAGAATGTATGCCTCATTATGTGAGCTGAAATTGGCTTATAATCCATCCCTATTTCTCTTCTATATTTTGGAAACCATTCTTGGATAGTTGTTGCCGATAATCTTCCTCTCTTGCAGTGAGCAGCAAATAAGGGCGGGTATTTATCTTTTCTAACTTTTAAATATTCATTAATCCATTTTAATGCCCGATCTGAAAAATAAATTGTTCTTTCTTTTCCACCCTTACCAATAATTTCAGCTTCTCCATTTTTTATATCTTCTCTATTTAATCGGAGGGCTTCTGAGATTCTCACTCCTGTTCCTAATAATGTTTCTACCAATGTCCGGTTTCTTAATCCTTCGATAGTGGAAATATCAATACTTTCACTAAATTTTTTTACTTCTTCATTAGTCAGATAAATCACTTTTTTTCTCCTAAATTTTGGCGGTTTAATTTCGGATGGATCGATAACTTTAAATCCTTTATACTGACAATATTTTAGAAAGGATCTCATGTTGAAAAGGTATCCGGCAAGGCAATATGCACCTACTCCTCTTTCTAAACATCTTTGCTTCCATTTACTAAAATGATCCAACTTAATTTCTTCAACTTCTAAGTCCCCAATATCTTTTTTGAATACTCTTAGGCTTCTCTTATAATCCTCAATAGTTACCGGGCTAAGGTTTCTATCGTAACGAGACCAGCCATAAAATTGTCCTTCTAATTGTGAGATTTTCATGATTGCTATCGATAATCTTAATTTTACTATTCGACCTTTCTACCCTCCTATCATAGGCGAAACAATATCGCTTCTTTCAAATAAGTCAAGCTGGAAGGAGTTATGTTATTTTACCATTAAAAAAGCCGACCAACCCATTGGCAACTCCCAAAGGCCGAAGCTAAATAAGTTGCCACGCATTGATCGGCTTTTATTCAGTTGTTTACTCTGGTTCTTCTTCGCCTTCTTCTTCCTCCTCTTTTTCCTCTCCTTCTGGATTTTCTTCCGGGGGAGTTTCTGATCCTTCTTCAACTTGAGAAATAATTGGTTTTGTAATCATAATTTTGAATTGATTTTTAATTATTAACTATATCGACCTTTTATTATTTTGGTTATATTCTCGGCAAGAAACAATGACCAGACCAAGCAAGCCAAGGTTTCAAGCCATCTCTCTTGTAAAGAAAGGCAGTAAATCTCAAATTGTCATAGGGCTCATAAATATCTAAATCCATTGCAGTATAAGTTTTTTGGTGAGCCACAATGTTAATCTGCCCAAATCCAACATTGCCTTTTGAAACTTTGACTTTCCCGGTTAGATAATAGTGTTCCCAACCGCACTCACAAAAAACAACCTCCTTCATTATTAAGAAGTCTTTTTCTGTTTTTCCAATCCTTAATAGTTCTTTCTTGAAAAACTGCTGGTATTTCTCCCTTTCAAGGTCTCCTATATCGTCTTTGCCATTAAAATTGCCTACGACCCCCAATGTATGCGTTTCAGGGACTATTAACCCTCCTGCCATCATTGAATTCTCTTGGACAAATATAAGAGATTCCTCAGAAGGAATTGAAGGGACTTGTGCCTGAGAGGGATTGAAAACTATCCACAAGGAAAGAACAATTCCCAATATCATCAGGGAGCCACCTATTTTTTTAACATTTTATTCTTTCCATCTAATGGCTTTATCGAGGGCTAATAATCCTCCTGTAACTCCTCCAACAGCTCCAGCGATTGTCAAAGCGAAAAGCCAACTCCCAAAATCATTTATGGTTTGGATGTTGGGAACAACAACTGCTACTGCCGAAGCGACAAATCCAGCAACAAATCCTCTGATAAACCTTTTTAATAAAACTATTGCTTTTTCCATAATTGTTTCACTATTTAATTGTCTTGCGACCTTTAAATAATTCACTTTTTGCTGGGAAAGAACTATCTTAAAATCGCATAAGCGACTGTTCCGATAAAGGAAAAAATAACTATCCATAATCCAATCCCGAAAATGTTTGTCCTAATTCTTATCCAGCGATAGATTTGTTCGTTTTCCATTTTAATTAAATGAAATATAGTTTGGAGCATAGACCCAATTTTTAATCCTAATAAATGCCTCTTCAATTTTGTCGTATTTATCTTCCATTCCAATCATCGGATCATAGGCATAAGCCCTTAAAATCGGCCCCTCTAAAGCTACAATTATACTTGCCCTGTGGTAGCCGATTATTTGATTAGTATTCGGTCTATACAAAGCGACACTCAACCTTCCTGAAGTATTCCAGCCATAATACTCTGCCATTCGGGCATTGAAAATATCTGCGAAATTATCACAATCAAAAGCATCGGTAAGATATTTATTCATATTAGTCCAATCAATCTCTATTGCTTTGAGCCATTTGTCCCAAGTATCAAAATAGTATTCTCTGTCAGCTAAACTGGGAGTAATACCAAAACCTAAACCTTTAATGAAATTGCTTAATTCACTGTTTGATTTGACTATCGGCTTCGGCTTCACCATCATTCTCGCCATATTGCGGGAATGTGTATGAAAGTTCCCTATTAAGTTTGCGAAAAGTTTTTCTTTAGTTGTTAGCATATTATTATATGGTCGGGGCAGCTACTCTTCTTCGAGAACCTTTGCTTTCTTAGAGAGTATGACTTCTCAAATGGAATAGATGCCCCGATTTAGACGGGAAGGGAGTTTGGAAACTGACGCTCCGCGAAGCGCTTTTCTCCCTTCCCCTTTTCTGGAAAGAACTTTAGGTTTTTTCTTCTTTTTCAAAGAATATACCAAGAACTAACTTGCCACCACATCTTCGGCATTTTAATCCGTCATAGTTATCGGGATTATGGATAGCCCCGCATTCCTGACATACTAAAGCATCAACCATTCTTATCACCTTCTTTGCTATTGTTTCTTATCAAATTCTCTACGATTATCTCCATTCCTAAACATATATTTTGAAGGGTGGTGATGTCATTAGGTTTTTTGGTATGTCCTTTTATTATATCCAAACCCTTAATTAGTCTCTTTAATTCTCTGATAGTGCCCAAAGTCCTTTTCAAGAGCTTTTTCATCTCAACCTCCTTTTTAAAGAACTATTTAAGCTTTTCCTTTATCACCGCTATGTCTTCCTTGATTCTATTTGTATCGTTAGTGTTTTTTCTAATGTTGGCAGTTATCCGAATTAACTCTCGCGTAATATGCTCAATGTGGTTATCCATTTTTTCATTAAGCCGTGCCAACTGGACTTCAGTTTTATTCCCGCCATTCTTATTTTTAAGATAAGAGAAAAACTCTTTTATAGCGAAAAGGAAAAGTATTCCAACGGGTCCTAAAATGTATAATAATTGATAATTTTCTGGCATATATTTGACAAACCTTTTTGATCTATGGTTTGATTAAAGAATGAAACTTCGGAACTTTATAATGGATTTATCAGGGGATTGGAGTGATAAAAATTTTAGTCTTTTTGATTATTTCTTTTTTACAATTGGTAGCTTGGTAATTCTTATATTCTGTATTTGGTGGTTCGGAAATAGCTTTATAACTGGATTGATAATTGTTGCCTTTCTAATTATTTTCTATAAAGTCTTTTCCTCAAATACCTAATAGTTACTTTCCCAAAATTGGTGTTTCTAAAATTCTTTTTTCTGATTTAAATATATCTCCCATTGTTTTTCCGCCTATCGGTTCTATCTTGATAGGTTTTTTCTTTTCTTCTTTTTCAACTTTTTCTCTTGTATATCTTCCCCAAATAAATCTTAACCAATCATCTGTTTTTCCTTTTGCCATATCGATTATTGTCTCAATTATTCTTTTTGATTGAATTACTGGTAATCCTAGAACATACCCGGCCAGTTCTGGGAAAGTTAATAATGATTTATCCCATTGTTCTTTGCCGATTCTATAACTGACATCAGAAAGAGATTGAAGCATTGCTGTGGTTATTACGCTTCCACCCTTGAATCCTTTATATCCACTTGCCATCCAACTTCCAAGTATTGGAATTATTGCCAAACATTGAGCCGTTAAATCTTTTACAAATTCTTTAATATTCTTTGCCGGTTTACTTCTTGAAGCCCATCCAATAATCAAAGCAGGAAGAATAAATGCCTCTATTGTTTTTCTCACCAATTGCCAAAAGGGAATTATATCTCTCGTATATTTACCCCACATATCATGGCGATAATAGTTCCAGTTCTGATTTAGCTGATTAGTGAACATTGTCAAAGCTTTCATAAATTCTCCTGATCTCCAGTATTCTGGTAGATCCTTGGCACTGAAAAATGGCTGGGTTCTCCGTATTGCTCGTGTGGCATACTCCCCTGCTTTTTCCATTTGTCCTGGATATTTTTTTAAATAATTATCAAATGCACCTTTCCATATCGAACTAACTGTGATCTTATCCGCTGTCATTGTTAGAAACATTAAAACTTCTCTTGTAGAAAGTTTTTCAACCAATCTTTTCTCTAGACTTTTCATCAGCTTTGCCTCTGCTATTTCTCTTTCAAAACTTCTTCTGTATATCTGTGGTGCAAATTTTTTAATCTCCTGTCTTACTGCTTTCGGATGTCGAATGAGAGTAAACAATCCCTTAATTACTGGTATTTCTCCTACTTCTGCCATTCCATTAAACCAAGAAGCAAATTGTTTAAGCGCTGTAGTTAAGTTGAATCCCAAGACTGCTGAAGTTGCATTTACTCTCAAACTTCTTACGGAAGCATCGCCACTACTTAATGGTCTTAATGGATTTGTTTCAGCAACTTGTTTTAACCAAGTATTCATCACTCTATATCCTGATCTTCCTGATCTTGACTCAAATGCTTTCCTGAATTCTGGACGATTGAGAATTAATTGAAGATCTCTCACTACCGGTGCAAATGCCTTGTAATGTTCTACCGCACCTAAATGATTTAAGAATATTGAAAGAGCATCTAAATCTACTGCTTGCATTGCCTTATGGGTTCTTTCTCTTAAGAAGCTCTTTGTAATTCTGGAAGATGCCCATTTTGTTATAAATCTCCGCGCTTCTTCCTTTGATAATTCCTGCTCGAAGTTCATTACCGGCTCAGCTTTCCATTGAAGCCTAATCGGGAAATAATTCTTGACGATTCCCAAACTCTTCCCCTCAATTAGGGTCCTTGTTTTGCTGATTGCTGGCCCTTCTTTTTGGAAATAATCCTGCAGAAAATCGGCTATTTTCTTCTCTCCTGGTGTGAGACTTTTAACTACTCTTTCGATAAGATTGTCATCGAATTTATTGCCATATTTTAAGTGCATTAAGTTGTCTGGATTTTGACTGGATAAATAAACTCCTATTTTTTCCGTTGGTGTCAGGATTACATCTGGTGCAAATTGCTGTTTTTCACTTAATATTTTGCCTAAATCAATTTTGTTTTTCTTAACTAAATCCCTAAAACTATCTGAGACATTCATTATTCCCCTTATCTTATTATTTGTTGCTTCCTCTATTGGTTTCCAGAATACTGTTTGTATTTTTCCTCCCTCAACATAATCATCTAACCTAAGAAGAATTCTCTCTATCCTGTCGGTTCGATTAACAAATCCCTTTATTTGTTCTCCTTTTCTTTGCCTCCATCCTTCCATCATCGCCTCTGCTGTAATTACAGGAGGTTCTTTTGGAGGAATACCTTTTAATAAATAGTCTGCTAATTCTTTGGTGAGATTGTCTACATTTCTATCTGCTTGGATTTTTATTAATTTATTTTTTAATCTTCCGATATGAACCAATCTTGATACTTCCTCATAGAGTGATTCCAATTGTTCTGGCGTCATATCATTCAATGGTGTTCTTTCGGAGGCATCTATTATTTCTTCTGGCACTTCTACTGGCAATCCTTCAACCCTTAACATCTCCACATAATTTCTAAGGGCAGCTCTTTTGGATAATGTTTTACCAGTTCTAAACTTCAAATCAAAATCTTTAAGTATTTCTCCAACCTGAGTTTTATATTCAAGTGGAAGATTCTTTATTTCTATCTTTCTGATTTTTGCCGATATTTCTCTTGATTTTGTTTTACGAATTTCTTCTCTGGTTAATTCAGCCATTGGCTTTATTCTAATTTCTTCTGCCCTCTCAATTTTTGCCATTCTTTTAGATTCCATTTCAGCCCTGATTTTTTCTCTTTCAAGATATGTTCTTGGTGATAGCATTGTCTCTGGATATTCTTTCATTACAAAATCATCGCCTGGAATAATAAGTTCTCCTCTCACATATCTTCTGCCCTTAACTGCTGGAGGTAGTTTAAGTAATTCTTCTGCCATTATTTTTTCCGCTGGTAATACTTCCGCCATTGTTTTTGGCGGTGCTACTTCAGTCACAGTCGGCTCAATTCCTTTTAAGTTCGCCATCACATGCCGGTAACCGTCAATATCATAATCTCTGGATTTAAACATTGCATATAATTTCTTATATTGTTTTTGGCTCATTCTTTGCCCTTCATATCTTTTCATTAATGGCGCCAGCTTTTTTGTGCCTCCTTCTAATCGATCAATGATCCACGATACCATTCCTCTATTTTGGGTTATGTCTGTGCCGAACTTATTTGTTTCGCCATACATGTTTCTCATTGTCCGCCAGAGCATTTGGCCGTGCTTCCATGTTGGTTTGCCTAATCTTGGTTCGTATTGTGGAGGCAATTCGTATTTGACAATTCTTTTTGCTACTGGTTTAACTTCTACTTTTAATATATCGATATTATAAATAACCAACTGTTCGCCTCCGGTTTTTTCTATCCAATTTTCAAAATTATCGTATAATTCTTTACTAAACTTATTTTCTACCAAAATTCCGTCATATCCTTGGTCGGTAAAATACTTGGTAAATTGTTCTTTTATTCGTTCTGTAACTCCTATTCCGCCTTTTCCTTCTCTTTGTATTGCCAATCCTATTTTATTCCATAAAGTCATTGCGTCATCGTATTTAATTATTTTAATTTTGGCCTCTGGAGATAATGAGTATTTAAGAACTTGTGGATTTTTTCTTTCTCCCCATTTCGACCAATACTCTGCTTCTCTATAATTCGGAGTAAGATAAATACCTTCCCCGAATACTGCAGTGCCTATTTGGGCTTTACTTACTTCAATTCCTTTCTCTATTATTGCTTTAGCACTTATTCCACTTGTTCCATGATAAAAAGTTTTCCCTGCCAATACTTCTGGTTTAACTTCTTTTACTCCCTTAACTGCTTGGTTGTAGAATTCTTGAATGTTGACCTCAATCGTAGGAGCTCTTCCTCTTATCTTTCCTCCAGTTTCTTTGGAATATCTTGCGAATTCATTGAAAAATAAATCGTAGTTATATTCTGCATCTTCTATTAATGTGTATTCTATTTTGCCCTTTTTAAATTCTGCTGGTAAGAAATCTGATTTGTATTTCTTGAAAATTGGGTGTCCTTTCTTTAAAAATAAAGCGATGTCTATGTCTTTGTATTTTCCTCCTGCCACAATTGATGATCCAAAAATGTGGGATTCAACGATATCTTCCGTTTTAATAGCTCGTGGCAACATTTTTTCTATGCTCTCATACTTTGTTACTTCTTTAGCAAGGGGTTCTAATTCTTTGGGAATTTCTGGCTTAACTTTTGCTGGTTTCCCCACTTCTTTTATAGTTAATCCGATCGGGATTTCTATTTTAGGAAATCCTATATTCTCTAATCCCTTAAGAAGAGCTTGCCAAATTGGAACTCCTCTATCAACAAGTTCTTTGGCAACCTTCATCACACTTTTAGTTATTGCTATTTGTTGAGTTTCAGGTAAAACCTTAATTTCTTTGAGATTAGCGGGAATTTGTTTTTCAATTTGCTGATAGATTGCGGTCGGTAATTTTAATGTATAAATAGGATAATTTTTGGGCAAAAGTTTCACCATTTTCATTATTTCTGCTGCTGTTTTCCCTGGATACATTTTCCCTAATTGTGTTGCTAAATTCGCTTGTTCAAGCATTAAAGCAGTTTTTTCACCAACCTTTGCCACTAATTTTCCGTGAGAAAGATTATAGAGTTCTTGTTGCTGTATTCTGGTAACCCTGCCCTTTACTCCCAATGCTCCCAGAGCCATTCCCAAAATAAAGTTTGATCCAATATTAAGAGCATCGTTGAAATCCAATGTTCCATCTTCTAAGTATGATCCTAATGCTGTCCAGCCTGACCTTACTGTTCCCATTCCTAAAATCTGGACAGGAACTGATTTATAAACCAATGGGCCTGCTAATAAAGATCCAAACAAAAACTCTTTTCCAGCCTCTGTGGCTATTTTAGCGGGTCTGAATGCTCCTTTTTCAAATTGAGAAATAGATTCATCTAATGCTCCTCTTAACCCCCAAACTGTTCCAAGTTGTATGGCCTTTGGGGCATATCTGGTTAAAGTGGGAAACCATAACTTTGCAACTCCAGGAATCTTTGCCGCAATTTTAGGTTCTATCCCACCGGTAAGAGCATAAACAAGAGCCAAATTATAAATATCTCCCATCAATCCGCTTATGGTGGTTGAAACAGGATGTTTCTCTGCTAACTCATTGTATGTAATGGCCAATGGTTTCCCTACAACTTTTTCAGCAATCGCTAAGGGGATTCTTGACGGCCACATTTTTCTGACAAAGGGGCCTACATATTGCTCAAATCTTTCAGGCAATGTTTGAAGCAAAGGAGATTTTGCTGTTGCTTTTTCAAAAAGTGGCATTATCTTCCTCTCAATAGGTAATGGCAATCCAGTCGGGAATTTCAATTCCCATTCTTTTTTTTCGGGTTTAAAGATTTTTTCTAAAGCTGGATTTACTTTTTCTACCACCGGTTTAAATATCTCTTCTAATGTGAAAGGCTTTTTTGATGGTAATCCTGCTAATATTGTAGGTTCGTGAGGCTTCATTTCTATCGGCTTTATTGATTCCTTAATATTAAAAACTGCCTTTTCTACAGGTTTTTTAAACCATTCTCCAATACCTTTTACCACCGAAATCACTGGCTTTTTTAATTGTTCCCAAAATGCGAGCATGTTTTTTAGATGGGTATATTGTCGGCCTCGAGATGAAAAGCCCACAAACACTCAAAGAATGCGAAATTTGTCGCTAAGTTTAATGAGTCTTAAGCCATTCCCACATTCTTTCGCCTACTCCTTTCGTTGCTGTTACCGGCATTATCTCACCAAGTATTAAATTAAATCTCTCTCTGTCGGGATCAGTCAAATTTGATTTTGTGATGGCATCTCCAACCGCTGATTTAATTTCTCCATCCGTATATTTGGTTGTTTCTGTTTCCCTTGCTTTTATATCCATTATCCATCCTCTAAGCTCTGCTCTTATTTGTTCATCGGTATAAATCCTTTCGCCTCTTCTTAATTCATCGACTCTTCTGCTTACTTGGGTTCTAATATCTGCCGGTATTCCACTCAAACTAAGTCTTCCGGCTAAAACATCTCGAGCATAAGTTTCAATATCTGCAGGAGCTTTCCCTGGTTCTGGTGCATAAGCTTTATATTGCGCTAACCCAAATTCTGCTTCCCATCTTCTTCTGTCCTCTTCTATGGTTGATAATTTTAACCCAAACTCTGTTTCCCATCTTTCTGTTTCTGTTCTTGCTCCTAATTCGGCAACCATTAAGGATTGATAAGTTCCCACCAAATCAGACAACCTCTTTTCCTCGCTCTCCCAAAAGCTATATTTAGTCTGGGCATCAGAAATGCCATATCCCACTTTCCTAGTCACATTCTCTATGCCCTCATTATATTGGCCAGCGATGCTGTTCCTCTCGTCTATCGATCTGTTAATGTCATTAGTTGCCGCCTCTATTTCCAATGCTTTTCTGCCGGTAATCATCCATTGGGGAATTGGTTTGCCTTTTTCATCAAGCAATGCCTGATCTCTGGCGGATTTTCTGTTTGTTATATCAGTATCAATGCTGGATATTTTAGTTTTTAAATCTCCCAATCCTGCCTTGCTGTATTCATCTTCATAAAGTTTGGATTGAAGCCCAATTAACTCATCGTAAGATCTTTTCTTCGATTCACTTGCGGTGGTTAATTCAGTCTGGATTTTCCCAATATCATAAAGCCCAGTCGGTGCTACCGGTGCGGCTGGAGTAGTTGGAACAATAGGAGTTTTTCCCCTTTCAGCCAATTTAGAAAGCTCGGACTGAATACCCAGTCCTTTAGTTTTCAGTTCCATCAGTTTCCTTGTAATTTCTTCTACCGTTGTAGGTGTATTGCCGACTGTCTTTGTTGGTGATACCTTTTTAGTTTTTTGTTTTCCCAAATATTCTGCCAGAGATCCTGGTTGAGGAGTATAAATCCCTTGCTTTTTGAGATATGATGCTAATGATTCTGCCATGTTATTTTTGTGGCTGAGGCTTTTCTTTTGCCTTGGTTATTCGACCAGTTTTAAGATTAATACTATAATTCACATTTAAATCTAAACCATATTTCGGGAGGATATCTCTGATATAAAACTGCTTCTGCAATTCTAAAGCTTGCACAACACTATAGTATTGGTTAATTAGATCTGTCCGCTTTTTTAACTCTTTCAAATCGGTTTTGTTTACTCTTTTTTCAAACATTTTTTAAAAACTCTTTAAATTTGTTTTCGACCTTTTTTATTTCTTTTAAAAAGAAAATTCCACCATAACTCAATCCGAAAAGCAGTCCAATGTTCCAAAATATTCTAAGTATTAATTTTTTAACTTTTTGACTTGACATAGTTTCTGGCTTATTTTAAAGTAAAATTGATGAAGATAAAATCTATTTTAATTGGCATTTTGGTGGGCGCTGTATCAATCCCTACTTTAGCGATGGGAGGATCTATGGTTTCCAGTTTGATTGATGGACTTTCTCCCTCTGAAGCTGTAAATGTCCTTGCTACACAGATTGATTCTTTGATTGGCCGGGTTGAAGTGGTTGAAACTAAGCAAGCAGGACAAGATCAAATTATTTCTGAATTGCAGAAGGAAGCTCAGAAAAATCTCTTAATGCAACAAATTAAGGAAACTTGCGGAATTCAACCTTTTCCTGGGATTGATGAATGTATTCAATATCGAGAAGAAGAATTACAGAATTATAACCGTCCTGCTAATTGGAAATATCACCCAGATAAATTAAAATCTTTAAAAGAACAATTATTGTCTTTCTAATTTTTTTAATCTGCTATCTAATTCTTTAGTCGCTGATATATTTGCCATTACTAATTGAGTTAGCTCTAATCTTCCATTTTTCCCTTTTTCTGTTTTTACTCTTTTATCTACATTGATGGGATCTATTTTCCCATCTTTTTTCTTTTTGATAGAATAAAGTATTTCTAATCCCTCCGAATCTTTTAAAACATTAGGGGAATGAGGCACTAAACTCTTATAATGAACCTCCTTCCAATAATCTCCATCACTTCCACAATTACATGAATTAGGACTATGCGGAGTAAAATGTCTTGCAACTTCTACACGGTCTCCAAAAAAATCAAACATTAAATCCGTGCCTCTTGAAATCTGACCATAAGAAGAATCAAATATAAGATATCTAACATCTACAACATCGTGGTTATTCAAATCTAAGTCCCCTGGCAAGTTGTAATCTGTCACGGCTGACCTCGCATTGGCATCTGTATATTTTGAGTGATGAGCCGAATCATCGCCAACATGGTCAGCATAGTTAGCTACGAGGGCATTATAATTTGTAGCTAAAACAGAAATATCTACGCCATCTACTGTTCGACCAGCTCCTAATGTAATATTATGAGCTCCCATAATAAGATGAGTTCCAGCTGATATCCCTGCACTTGTCATATATAATAAAGCTGGGTCAGTTTGTGTTCCTATTGAAAGAATTCCATCTACTGAACCTTGAATTGTAAATAAACCTGCTCCAGCCCATATTTTTGCTTCTAATATATCAGAATGATAAAACAATAAATAATCAGCGAGAGGTCCTCCCGTTTCTAAGACAACCTCATCGCCTTCATCTGATGTTTTTACTGTCCTTCCTACTAATGTCCCGGCTTTAATATAATCAGCGTCTATTAGAATTGTTTTAAGATAACCGCCTACCTGAAGAGTTGTGCCTAATTTCGCATATTCTACTAAATCTTCATAAGCCATATCTTTCGCAACTGAAGAGAAATTATCTGCCCCTTCTTCAATCCCTGTTAATTTTCCTCCCTCTCCCGCATTAATATCTGCCAATTTTTGGGGCGTATATAAAATGTTTTCGTAATTTAAAAGTTCGGGCAGGGGCACATTTTCGATTTCTCGATTGAAGTATACTTTAATTTTATTTTCTTTTTTAGGCATTATATGTTATTATTAATTAAAGGTCGGATAAGCGACTATGTGCTCCGTGCGGTGCTTATCCACCAATCGGAGCTTTTATTTTATGGTCAAGATTTATAAAAAACATTGTGATTATTGCGGTAAATATTACGAGGGACGAGGGCGGTTTTATTGTAGTTATTCTTGTTCTGCAAAATCTGATACTCATCATCATTTTCAGAAAGGACATAACTTTGGTTTTCAAAAAGGTGTTCATCCTCCAACCGAATTCAAGAAAGGATTAATCCCTTGGAATAAAGGCAAGAAACTTCCTCATCTTTCTGGTAAGAAGTCGCCACATTGGAAAGATGGTCTTAAAAAATCTAATAATCGCTATTTTAGTTTTCAACCCAATCATCCTTTTGCTTGGGGTTATGGCAAGAACTATGTTCTTCACTCTCGTCTTGTTGCTGAAAAATGCCTTGGTAGATATCTTAGTCGTGAAGAAGTGGTGCATCATTTTGGTGCGAAAGATGATGACCGTCCTGAAATGCTTTATGTTTTTCCCTCCCAGTCTGCTCATTGGCGATTTCATAAATTAAAGAATAAGCCAGCTTTGAAATCCAATCTAATTTAATGAATGGTAAGATCTTCAAAATAGCTAAGTATATCTTCGATTTCTGGGGTATCATTTACATTCGGGAATAATTCTATCTTGACCTGATAAATCCTGCACTGGCATTCGGTCGCATGGATGGATTGCACCTCTCCTTCTTCCGCAAATGATTCTTTCCGTTCTTCAGTAACCGCATCTATATCCTGCCTGCTCGCCAGAACCCAATCGCCTTTTTGGTCTCCTTTGTAATATATTTTTACGCTACAATCCTCCGGCAATGGCTTGGTAAGTATCTGAATTATGCTGTATAACTTATCCATATAGGGAGTCTTCGAATCAAAAAGTAATGATTCATAAACCGCATCAGCCTTATTGTCTTGGTCAGTAATGTCTATCCCATATTTCGAGCCGGCTACCTGCGAGTCATCAAACCATCCTACTAATAAATCATCTCCCTTTCCTAAAATCGCCCCGATTTCTATATCTTCATCACTTCCCGTTGAGATTGTATATTCCAGATTCAATACATCAGGATAGTTCTTGCTCACCGACGCCCAAGAATAAACTCCTTTTGTTGTTCCAAAATGTATTCTGCCTCTATGAAGGTCAATCGCTCCCGATTTTACTTGTGATGGCAACTCTCTTACTTTTATTGCCAATCCCTGCTTGAACCAATAAAGCATTTCTGGTGAGAAAATATATCTTGCTCCATCGGTAGTTTCCAAAAAGGCATTAATATCTTTTTCAATCCAACCTTCAAGGGGATCATAAGATTCGGAGGTTAGATCCCAAGTGAATAACTCTGCCCTGCCCCACTTTGTCGCTCCTATTAAAAGGAGTGGCTTTTTAAGGTTCAGGCACTTTACTGTCCATCCCCAATGTAGATCTAATGCTTCTGCATTAAAATAATTGGCAGCACTTATTGTTGAAACAAATCTTTTATTTCCCACTGTCAGAAGGTCACTCTTTGGCACATGATAAAGTGGATGATAGTCGCACTCGTTAAAAGTTCCTGAATCTGGAGTTAATGCTCCTGAATTCCCATCTGTCCAATCTGCCGTAGCTTCTAAATGTCTTTTAAGGTGCGTCTTTGTTGTCCAGTAAAGGTAATCATAAAAGAATTCAGCATCTAATATCTCTCCGTCTGGGTCAGTATATTTCTTTGTTACCGTCTCTCCATTTATTAAATAAACTCCCCCGGCATTTCCAAATCCATATACCTTAGTAGCGCTTACTCGGACGAATTTAATAATCAATTCTGTCACTTTATGATCTCCTGTATCTGGTGAAATCTTTTTTAACTTTTGATTGCACGAAAGATTGTTTTCTCCCTTTCTATGGATATTAAGATTCTTAGAACTTTTAAAACTTCCTCTTAATCCCATTTTCGCTTCCTCTGCCTCTCCGCCCCTAAAATCACTAATTTGATAAACTTTTAATGGCATAAATTATTTGTGCTAATTTTTAATTACATCTCAAATCTTGAACTTCGGGCCTTCCCAATATATCCAACTACTCCTTCTTCTTGTTCACTCAATTTTGCCAAGATCCCTCCCGAGTTTGGAATTCCCGGGCTGGCTGGCAATTCTACTTCATTTCTCTCCACTATTGCTTCGTCTTTTCTCCTTGCTTTATCAAGGCAAGTCGCTAAAGCTAATTTCACTACCGCCTCATCGAATTCACTGGGCAGAACTGAGTCATCCGCAGCCGCCTTCCATATTGCCAAGGATACCGGCTTTTTATTTCCCCATATATCAATAGTTAAGTCTGCCTTGGTTGGTGTGGGGTTAATGAAATAAAATCCGTTGTGTATGGCAAATATTTTAGCACTACTTCCTGCCTCTTTATATTGTTGGTATCTGTCCCAGCTTTTTTTTATATATTCCTTTCCATCCACTTCCATGTAATAAATGCTGTCTGTCTTGAAATCCCCGGGCTCATCGTAATATTCTTGATTCGCTTTAGTAGTAGTAGATTTTGCCAATTCCAGAAACTTCCATCTTTTTTTGAAATTGCAAACTCTCACTACTGATTCGTAGATCCACTGCTCTTTCATCGCATCAGTCCAAAATCCGCTGACTTTGGCGGCCGCTATTCGATTATTAAGTTCTGTTAAAAATTCACTAAGTTTCATATTTTTTAAAAGAATTTATTTTTATGTTTTGTTTTTTGTTTTTGATGTTTGTTGATGTAGTCATCTTCTTGTTTCGGGAATTTATTATTATAAGCATTGTCTTGTTTTGAAAACTTGCCAGTATAGACATTCTCTTGCCCTGAATATTTTCCCGTATAAACGCTCTCCTGCTTTTGGAATTTGTCGGTAAAATAACTTGGCACTTTAATCCTATCTTCTCCTATACCTACATCTCCGACTAAAATTTGAGCCAAAATTTCTTTAATAATATCTGTGCCGATTCCTGATTCGGTTACTAATAATTGTCTTATTATTCCAATTGCTTCTGCTCCTATCCCTGAATCTGAGACTGCTATCGCTGAAATAACCTTTAATGCCTCCATTGCTGACCCTGAATCAGAAATAATTATTTTTGCTAAAATGTTTAAGATTTCTGTTCCAACTCCTGCATCTTGGATTGCCAAACTAATTATTGTTTGTATCGCATCTACTCCGACTCCTGAGTCGCTTAAAGCCAATTGAACTAAAATTTGGATGGCTTCTGTTGCCTGTCCGGTATCTAAAATAGCAATTTCTCTTAAAATTTCTATTATTTCTGACCCAATTGCTTCATCTGAAATTGCTATTCTAATGGCGGTCTGGACGGCTTCTGTTCCTATACCTGTATCTTGTAAAAGTGCCAATTGGACTAAAATATTTAATGATTCAGTGGCTACCCCGCTATCGCTTATAGCTATTTGGGCTAAAATATTTAATACTTCCGCACCGCTTCCTAAATCCTGAATTAATTTTGCATATCCTTTAAGGATTGTTATTTTCTCAAATCCCCTGTCTATCATCCCTGAATCTACTCCCGTTCCTATTTCTGCTAATAGAATTTTTACTAATATTGATAATGCTTCGCTTGCTGTTCCACTATCGCTCATAGCAATCTTTCCCAAAATCTCTACAACCTCAGCTCCTACTCCTGAATCAGTCTGAAGGACTTGGAAAAGAATATTAATGATTTCAGTTCCTATCCCAGTATCACCAATAGCTAATCCTACCAATACTTCAATCGCCTCTTGGCCTGTTCCCGCATCGCTTAAAGCGAGTTTGACTAATACATTTAATACTTCATTCCCTGCTCCGCTATCACTAACGCTTTTAAAAAGCTTGACAAAGGCCTCGTCTTGTCCTGTAGCTGTTTCGGCTAATAGAAAGCTATTGATAATCTTTAAAGTTTCTATCCCGGCTCCGCTATCTTGTAAAATCAAAGAGCTTAATATATTTAATGCTTCTTGGCCTACTACCGTATCTGTAATTGCCAGTTGAACTAATACATTAATGGAATCTGTTCCTATCCCGATATCACTGACTTGTTTTTGCTCGCCTAGTTCTGATTTACTGACTTCATCTACCCCAGTTCCGATTTCTGTCAAAACTAATTGAGCCAAAATTTGCACTATTTCATTCCCAACTCCCAAATCTGTGAGGATAATTTTATTCAAAATTGCCAGCACTTCTACTCCTACTCCACTATCTGTTTGGATTATTTTAGAAAGAACACTTATCGCTTCCGCACCCACTCCGGTATCAGTAATTGCCAATTGGACTAAAACATTGATTGCATCTGTGCCAGCTCCTGAATCAGTCAAAGCAATCTGGCTAAGAATATTTAATATTTCAGTCGCTGTTCCCGAATCAATAACTAATAATTTTGCCACCAAACTAACAATATCTGCTCCCGAACCCACATCTTGAATTTCTTTTAATTTTATTCCTTTATCTACAAATATCTTCTCAAATCCTCTATCTATTATTCCCAATTCCGCTCCTATTCCAGTTTCTTGTAATAATAATTTTCCTATAATTCCTGGTATTTCTACTCCCTGTCCTGACTCTGCCACTCCTACTGGGATTTTAACTCCTACGGATTCTACCCCTTGTCCGCTATCTGATACTGATTTTTGGGTTGGTAGTGCTTCCGTGTAATAAACTTTTACTTGAATGTGGTCAATGTAAATAGTAATACCATCGGTTCCTGAAGGACTTGTTTCTTCATACTCATAAAAATTAGCGTCAGAAAAATCGCTTGATATCCAAGTCTTTCCCCATAAGTCAGTTGAACCTCCCTGTGTCACAATGCTATCAGAAGTAAGATGGGTAAAATATTTATACCCATCACTCGATGCACTTGTGCTATGGATATTATGTGGTAGAGCTATTTGAACGCTTCCGTGACCTTCAATAGATACCTCTATTCCATTTATCGTAGCCCCCGCAGGAATGCCAAATCCAAAAGTCCCGTAACTCTGCCGATAGGTATAGCCATTTGCCATTAGTCTCGTGGCATATTGGTTGTTGCTTGAATAAGCGTAAGTGGGGTTAGTATATTGATTATAAATAGCCCCTGTCGCTGTTGGCGATTTCAAGCCCGTATCTGTTAAAGCGACCAAAGGTAATAAGGTTTTCGGAAATAAGGGCAATAAAGCAAAGACAGAAACTACTTTCGCCAATCTCATTATTCGGTTGAAAACGAACTTTCCGCCTGGCCTACAATTGCCTGTGCAGATTAATGGTAAGCTGTTTCTTTTTGAAAGTTCTCCTGTGTAGTAATGAACTGAACTCTGGGTAATTTTGTAGATTCTCTTTCCTCTCGGAGCACCTAAATACCATCTCCCTAATGGATTATCAAAGAGCTTTATTAAATATTTTGTCTTTTTTTTTTATTCATCTTCAAAAATATGAAATGCCTGGTAAGTTTTTATCTTGAATCTTTATCTGGTCTGCTTTTTTAACCACATCTGCTCCTGCGCCAGAATCGGTGACTGATTTATCAACAATAGTAGAATACTCAATCACCAATTTCGGGCATAAATCAGTATCGTCAGTATAGTCGTTGGAGTAAAACTGAATAAAAGAATAATTAGAAGCAAGCCCTTCTGTTTCAAATTTCACCAAAAACTCTGCGGGAATACTGCCGATATAAGCATTTTGAACAATAGCTAAAACATTCCACGACATCCAACCATAAGAAGAAGGAAAAGTCGTGCTTCCGCCTGAAGGGTTTGATGTTACATAATCACCACCAGCAGCCGTCCAGTTACTGCCCGTTTTATAAATGTTCCAAGTTGCTTCTAATTCTACCCAATTAGTTCTGGATAATTTATATGCCCATACTGTTTTACCTGTTGGCTTTTTACCAATATAGTTATAATAATAAAGACTTAAGGTCGCTGCAGTTATTGTGGCCTCTGCTGGAAGACTTGATATATCAAATTCAAGTATTGACCTTAATGTTTCATTGTTTGTGTCCTGAATGCGAAAGCCAGAGTCATCACCATAATTTATAGTAGGGTCATCCTGTCTCAAATAAGTATCTTTCGCTGATGGTTGAAAAGTATCAGAAGTCAAAGCAATTAAAGGTAAAACTAAATTCTTATCTATCCCCAAGACTAATAGCATCATCGCCAATGTTCCCATTCTTATAACTTTCTGGCCTTTTTCTCTTATTGTTGGTGAGCCATAAATAATCGCTATATTCTGAGTTTTGTTCTTCTGGTAATGAATGGAATTGGCGGTTACTTTTACTATTCTCTTATTTAAAGGAACTCCCAAATACTTCCGGGCAATCGGATTGTTTATTAAGGGCAAAATCAATCTCTGCAAATCCCAGAATTTCTTTAATTTCCTTCTATGTAAAAATCGTTTTAAGAAGTTCATAAGATATCAGATTATTTAAGCCAAATTAAAATCAAAAGAATTATTATCGCTATTCCGAACGGAATCACAACCAATATTTCTGGATGCCATTGTTTTTGCCAGTCCATAAATTTAAATCCAACCCACTATTTCATTACATTTTCAAACTATGTGGGATTGGATTAGCTCAAAGTTATCTCTAAACTCAATTCCCACGTCTGGCCAGCAGTTTTTGTTCCCTGCGCCGATACCTTTCGGTTCATTAACTTACCGCTTGAGGCAGCATTAAGAACTCCAAACTCATTCCACGCTTGGTTAGCATCGCCAGAGCCATAGCTGGATTTCCAAGTGGCTTTCTGGGAAGTGCCATAGGTTGGGAAGGTGGCTTCCATTGTCTTCTTAACTCCTGAGGTAAAGGTTGCTTCTGTGTCGCTTGGGTCTGCTGCTCCTGAGCCAGTCCCAACTATTAAATTGGCGTTAGCGTTACTCCATTCTGCTCCGCTTGCAGAACAAAGAAC